>Ga0207426_1000238_pt1 | contig 124393 bp, 117 predicted proteins | sample AraplaMF_Cvi_mMS_FD_184265 | JGI IMG/M metagenome (GOLD analysis project Ga0207426, IMG submission 184265) | Arabidopsis root microbial communities from the University of North Carolina, USA - plate scrape MF_Cvi_mMS (SPAdes) (version 2) | ecosystem: Host-associated > Plants > Roots >... | reverse complement strand
GTCCCCGCCTCGCGCGCGATCTTGCCGCGATAGCCGGGATAGCCCGAGTCGAAATTGGCGAGGCAACCGACGCCGACGGAATGGTGGTTGCGCCCGGTCAGCAACGCCGCGCGCGTCGTCGAGCACATCGCGGTGGTGTGGAAGCCGCTGTAGCGGAGGCCTTCCGCCGCGAGCTTGTCGATGGTCGGTGTCCTGATCGCCGAGCCGTAGCAGCCGAAATCGGAGAAGCCGACGTCGTCGAACAGCACCACCAGGATGTTCGGCGCGCCCGCGGGCGGCTTCACGGCGTCCGGCCACCAGGGCTTTGAATCCGCGACCGTCTTGCCGACGGTGCCGCGGAACGGCGCGGTGCTGCCTGCGCTCATCTGCTCCTCCCTGTTCGCTGCCTCGGGCTTATTGCCTCTGGCTTGCTGCCGCGGCTGCCACAGTTGACCCGCGGCCAGCCGCCCTCTAAATTATAATCAGAATTATGATTATGATTTTCGGCGGATGCAAGCACGGATGCGGTCATCGTCAGAACCCGGGTTTCGCGACTTTGACCTGCCCGGGGTCGCCCCGTCGCGGCAGAAGCGCAGCCACCAGACCACGCTGGCGCTGCTGCGCGCCGGCGCCGACATGCTGCGCAGACGCAACCTTGCCGAACTCTCGATCGAGGCCCTCTGCACCGAGGTCGGCGTCACCGTCGGCGCCTTCTACAGCCGCTTCGAGAGCAAGGAGGCCTATTTCAATGCGCTGATGGCGCTGGCCGCGCGCGACGGCGAGCAGCGGCTCGGCGAGATCCGGCGGCCGTCCGCGGATACCGGTCTCGACCAGCTCTGTCATGTCATCGTCAGCGGCGTCATCGCGTGGATGCGGGATCACGAGGGCGTACTGCGCGCCGCGCTCCAGCACGACGACACCCGTCCGGACAAATGGACGCCCTTCAAGGCCCTCGCGCAAGCGACGACCGCACGCGCCACCCCTCTCCTGCTCCCGGCCATGGGCAAGGGCCGCAAGGCCGCAAAGACCCGCGCCATCGCCTTCGGCTTCCAGGTCGTGCTGGGCACGCTGGTGAACGCGATCCTCAACGATCCCGGCCCGCTGTCGCTGTCGTCGAAAGAGATGGAGACGCGGCTGGCCGATTGCCTGCTGTTGTTGCTGCAGGCGGAAGCCGGTCAGTCCACGCCGAGATAGGCCTTCTGCACCTGCGGGTCCTGCGCGAGCGCGGCCGCCGTGCCCGACAGCACGCTCTTGCCGACCTGGAGCACGGTGGCAAAGTCGGAGACCTCGAGCGCGAGCTCGATCGACTGCTCGGCAAGCAGGATGGTCAGGCCCTCGCGGTGCAGGCGGCCAAACGTCTCGTACATGGATTCGACCACGGCTGGCGCGAGGCCGAGCGAGGGCTCGTCCAGCATCAGGAGCTTTGGGTCGCTCATCAGCGCGCGGCCGACCGCGAGCATCTGCCGCTCGCCGCCGGACATGGTGCCGGCACGCTGGTTGCGGCGCTCCTTCAGACGCGGGAATATCTCGTAGACGCGTTCGAGCAGCGCGGCCTGCTTCGACTTGTCGTGCAGCGGCGTCGCGCCGAGCATCAGATTGTTCTCGACGCTCTGCTGCACGAACAGGCGCCAGCCCTCCGGCGACAGCGCCAGGCCCTTGCGCACGATCGCAAAAGCCTTCTGGCCGGCGATCTCCTCGCCGCGAAAGCTGATCGAGCCGGAATGCACGGGAATGAGACCGGCAATCGCGTTCAGCGTCGTGGTCTTGCCGCCGCCATTGGAGCCGAGCAGCGCGACGACGCTGCCCTCGGGCACCTCAAGCGAGACGTCGGAGACGCCGATCAAATCGCCATAGCGCACCTCAAGGTGCTCGATCCGCAGCAGCGCCCCGCTCATAGGTCCGGCCCGCCCATCAGCTCGACCGGCGTATGGCCGGCGGCGGCCTTCGCCGCACGGGTGCCGAGATAGGCCGCGATCACCGCCGGATTGGACGTGACCTCCCGCGGCGAGCCGCGCGCGATCTCCTTGCCCTGGTGAAACACCATCACGCGGCTCGCCAGCGACATGATCACTTCCATGATGTGCTCGACGATGACGAGCGTGATGCCGGAGCGGTGGATGTCGCGGACGAGATCGATCGCGAGCTTCACCTCATGCGCATTGAGGCCGGCCATGGCCTCGTCGAGCAGCAGCACCTTCGGCTCGGTCGCAAGCGCGCGGGCAATCTCGAGCCGCTTGCGGCCGGGCGTGCCGAGCGAGCGCGCCGGCGCATCCGCCAGCCTGCTCATGCCGACGCGCTCCAGCACCGCATGCGCCTTGGTCTCGGCCTCCTTGCGATGGGAGGAGCGCAGGAACGCGCCGATCATGACGTTCTCGAGCACCGTCATGCCTTCAAAGGTCTGCGGCACCTGGAAGGTGCGGGCGAGCCCGAGCTCGGCGCGCAGCTCCGGCGTGAGGTCGGTGATGTCGCGGCCTTCGAACAGCACGCGGCCCGAGGTGGTCTTGAGGTCGCCGGTGAGACAGTTGAAGAAGGTCGATTTTCCGGCGCCGTTCGGACCGATCAGTCCGAGAATGTCGCCCTGCTCCAGCGTCACGGAGGCATCGTCCACCGCCTTGAAGCTGCCGAACGCCTTGGTGATGTTGCGCGCTTCAAGGAGCATGGCCGGCTCCCGTGTCCGTCTTCGACTTGCCGCGCCGGGTGAACAGGCTGAGCAGCCCGCCCGGCTGGAACCGCGCGATCAGGACGATGATCGCACCATAGAGCACGAAGGTGAGGCCCGCGCCCTTGCCGCCGAGCCAGCTGTTGGAGATCTCCTCCAGCGGCACGAGGATCGCCGCTCCCACCAGCGGGCCGAACAGCAGCCCGGCCCCGCCCAGCGCGGCCATGATCAGGATCTTCACCGAGATCAGGATGCCGAGCCCGGACTCGGGATCGACGAAGCCGAACATCATCGCATAGAGCGCCCCGGCAACGCTGGTCAGCGCAGCGCTCAGCATGAAGGCGTAGAGCTTGGTGCGGCTCGCGGGCGCGCCGAGCGAGCGCGCGGCACGTTCGGAATCCTTGATCGCGCGCAGGTAAAATCCCATCCGGCTGTTGGTCATCCACCAGGTGATCGCCAGTGTGATCGCGAGGACGGCGAGGAAGAGATAGTAGTACGGCAGCGACGACAGGAACGAGAGATCGAAGACGTTGCGCGGCACGGTCGGCCCCGAAAGCCCGACGGCCGCACCAAGCCATTCGGTGTTGGTCACGATCAGCCGCATGGTCTCGGCAACCGCGATCGTCGCCATGCTGAAATAGTGGCCCGACAGGCGCAGCGTCGGCACCCCGATGATCGCGGCAAGCCCCACCGCCAGCACGATGCCGCCGGGAATGCCGAACAGCGGCGACAGGCCGAACTTGGCGTAGGAGCCCATCGCGGCATAGGCGCCGCAGCCGAAGAACACGACATGTCCGACCGAGACCTGCCCGGCATAGCCGCCGACGATATTCCAGGCGGACGCCGCAATGGCGTAGAGCAGCACCAGCGCGCCGAGCCGCTGCTGGAACGGCGAGGACAAGAGCAGCGGATAGGCGATCGCAAGGGCTGCGACGACCGAGAGCCAGATCCAGCGTCGCATCACATCTTCCCCATCAGGCCCTGCGGCCGGAACCAGAGGAAGAACAGGAACAGGACATAGACGACGATGTCCTTGTAGATCGCGCCGATCAGATAGCCGGACAGCGACTCGATGACGCCGATCAAGAGGCCCGCCACCAGCGCGCCGGGTACGCTGCCGAAGCCGCCGAGCGACACCGTGACGAAGGCGACGATCCCGAGCGTCTCGCCGACGGTCGGCACGATGTAGAAGAAGTTGGCGATCAGCGCGCCGGCAAGGCCGGTGGCACCGGCCGCGATCGCCCAGGCGATCGCCTGCATGGTGTCGGGCCGGATGCCCATCAGCTGGGCCGCGGTCTGATCCTCCGCCACCGCCAGCATCTTCGAGCCGAGCGAGGTGCGCGTCAGCAGCAGGTGCAGGCCGAGCGTCACCAAGAGCGCGACGATTCCGGCCAGCAGCCGCGAGGCCTCGATGCGCAGGCCTGCGAAGGCATATGTGCCGCCGACGATATCCTGCGGCATCGACAGGAAGTTGGCGCCGAACCACCAGAACACGGAGTAGCGCAGCAGCAGCGCCAGCCCGAAGGTGCCGAGGATCTGCGCCAACATCGGCCCCTTCATGATGTCGCGGATCAGGGCGAAATAGACCACGACGCCGAGCGTGGCGAGCACCAGCGTCGCCAGCGGCGCACCGAGGATCGGCCCGCCTCCCATCAGGGTGTAGACGACATAGGCGACGTACATGCCGAGCATGACAAAGTCGCCATGCGCGAAGTTGACGATGTTCATCATGCCCCACACCAGTGTGAGGCCGGAGGAAAACAGGGCGTAGACGGCGCCGAGCAGAAGCCCGCCGACGATCACCTGCACGAGGACAAAGGACATGAGCCGCGTTGCTCTAAATCAAAATCACCCTGGGAATGGCGGGGCGCGCGGCCCCGCCTTTGGGAACGCTCACCAGCCCTTGTAGGGCAGCACCGGCGCCTTTTCGGCGTTGGTCTTCGGCCACACCGAGACGTAGTTCTCGCCATCCTGAAGCTGGATGATGGCGCCGGACGCCAGGACGTTCTGGCCCTTGTCGTCGAACTTCACGCCCTTGTAACCGATCATGAGTTGCTCGGGCTTCAGATCGGTCGCTTTCAGCGCGGCCTGGATCTTGGCGGGCTCGGTCGAGCCGGCGCGATCGATCGCATCGGCGAGCACGAAGAAGCCCTGCATCTGGCGGGCGACCGTGTCGTCCATCTCCTCGCCGCTCTTCTTCTTGTACATGTCGGCGATGATGGCCGACGGCGAGCCCGGCGGGCCGACGACCCAGGACGAACGGTTGAAGACGCCTTGCGAGATCTTGCCGACCGCCTTGGTGAAGGACGGATCGGAATAGCCGGCGTCGTCGGCCAGCAGGATCGCCGGCTTGTAGTCGAGCGACTGCATGGTCTTGGCGAACAGGATCGCGTCCGACGTGTAGCTGATCATGATGACGACGTCGGGCTTCTTGTCCTTGAGCTGGAGCACCTGCCCCTGCAGGTCCGTCGCGTTGACGGGATAGGCCACGTCGAGTGCGATCGGCTGCCCCTTCTCCTTGAAGGCGCCGGAGATCGTGTTCGCGACCGAAGTGCCGTATTCGGTGTTGTCATGGACCAGCGCGATCGCATCGGTCTTGGCGCCGGCCGCCTTCATGTCCGCGAGGAACTCGGTGTAGATCTTGGCGAAATCGGTGGCGATCGGCGTGGTGCGGAAGAACCATTTGAAGCCGCGCTCGGTGAGATTGGCGGCGACCGACTCCGAGTTCAGGAAGGGCACGCCGTATTTCTCGGCGATGGCGCTCGAGGTCAGCGTCACGCCGGATTGATAGGAGCCGAACACGGCCGCGACCTTCTCTTCCGTGATCAGACGCAGCGCCTGGTTCTGGCCCGTTGCAGGGTTGCCCTGGTTGTCGGCGATGATCACCTCGACCTTGGCGCCGCCGAGGCCGGCAAGACCGGCGTTCTTGGCCAGCGGGAAATTGCCGAGCTCGGGATGGGCATTGTTGATGATGTCGGTCGCGACATCCAGCGCCGCCTTGGCATGCGCCCCGATCGAGGCGGTGCCGCCGGACATCGGCATGATCACGCCGATCTTGACCACCTTGTCCTGCGCCTGCGCGCCAGCCGTGAGCGCAAGGGACATCGCGGCCGCGCAAAGCAGCCCGGTGACGTGCTTCAAATTCATGAAATCAGACCTCCCAAAGGGTTTCCCCGACCAAGGTTTTTTGGAAGCTGAGGGCTTAAGCGCCTGCTTCCGTTTGTTTATGCCTGGCTGACCCTAGGATGGCATGAGAGCCGGATACCGGCAAGGTGAAACGGGCTGCCACGATGCGGCATGGGAATGCAACAAACGCACGCGTGCGGGCCGCGCGCTATCTGGCGTCGTTCGATGCTGGAAAAACAACCCGGCAGGCGTCAAAGCGTAGGGTGGATTAGCCGAAGGCGTAATCCACCACTCACTCCGCGGGAGCAAAAGAGGTGGATTACGCTGCGCTAATCCACCCTACGCAGCGTGCATTCAGCCAGCCACGTCGCTCGCCCTCAGCAGCGTGGTGAAGCCGCCATAGATCATGCGCTTGCCGTCGAACGGCATGTCATGGCCATGGAAGCGCTCGTCGGCCATCACCTTCTTGTTGACGGCATCCCGGGTCTCGCGGTCGCGGTAGACGATCCAGGAGAACACCACGACCTCATCCTCCTTCGCGATCACCGCGCGCGGGAACGAGGTCAGCTCGCCATAGGGAACGTCGTCGCCGATGCATTCGACGTAGTCGAGCGCGCCGTGCTCCATCCAGACCGCGCAGGCCGTTTTCGCCAGCGCCTTGTAGGCCTCGATCTTGTCCTTCGGCACGGCCAGCACGAAACCATCGACATAGGGCATCACGGATCTCCTTGGGTGACATGAGCCCGAAGGACGAAGCTGCGTCCGGCGAGCCGACTCCTTGGGGCGCCTGCCAAGGTGAGGCAAACTGTCGCGAGCATTTGGTGAGCTGCTTCACATCCTGCGGTGGCACCCCGGGGACATCATCCCCAGCGATTACGTTCGCATTGCAGCTATTTCAAATTGTGTTCGGCAGAAGGCAGTTTCCATGAGCGGCCGCCTTTCCTTGCTTTGCGTCCACGGCGTCGGCCACGCGGAGATCGATTCCGGATTTCAGCAGTCCTGGTCCAAGGCGATCACGCACGCCATCGGATCGGTCGATCCGGACGTTCAGCTCACGATCGACTTCGTTCTCTACGACGATCTATTCGACAGGGCCCCGCTCAATCCCATCACCTACGCGGCGGCCTCGACGAAGCTGCTGGCCAGCGCGGTCGTTCACGGCATTGGCGACCTCCTGCCCGGTGCGCGCGGCATCGGCGACATCCCCGCCGTCATCAAATGGACCGCGGGCATGGTCGCCCAATGGTCGACCGACGAGGAACTGCGGACCGATCTGCGCCGCGCCATTCTCGACAAGCTCGAGACCAGGACCTACGACATGGTCCTCGCCCACAGCCTCGGCTCGCTGATCTGCTACGACACCTTCCTGCACGAGGCGGATGCGATCAAGGACGCGATCTTCGTCAGCTTCGGATCGCAGATCGGCAATCCCGCGGTGCGCGACGTGTTTGCCGGCCGCATCAAGCCGCTGGCCTGCCGGAAATGGTTTCACCTCTTCAATCCCAGTGACCATGTGCTGACCTGTCCGCTCGATGTCCGGGCCGACAATTATCAGCAGGTCACGGTGGCCTTCGACGTTCCCAACGACGTGCTCAATCACGATGCGACCTGGTACCTGTCGCACACGAGCACGGTTGCGACCGTGTGGCATGACGCGGCGCCTGCGCCCGTGCCGCGCGCGATCGTGAGCGCGGCGCGCGAGATGGCGAGCCTTGCCGTCAAGCCCGGCCGCCGCGCCTTGCTGATCGGCATCAACGACTACCCCGATCCGGCCAGCAGGCTCGAAGGCTGCGTCAACGACGTCTTCCTGATGAGCTCTGTGCTGCAGGAGAGCGGCTTCGAGCCGGAGGATATCCGCATCGTCCTCAACGACCGCGCGACGACGCAGGGAATCATGGATCGGCTGCACTGGCTGCTCGACGGCGTTCGCGACGGCGACGAGCGCATGCTGTTCTACTCGGGCCATGGCGCCCAGATTCCGCGCTACAACATCCAGGGCGAGCCGGATCACGTCGACGAATGTCTGGTGCCCTATGATTTCGACTGGTCGCCGGCCCACGCGATCCTGGACCGCCAGTTCGCCGAGCTGTACTCGCAGCTGCCCTATGACAGCTATTTCGTGGCGATGTTCGATTGCTGCCATTCGGGCGGGCTCACGCGCGACGGTGGCCCGCGTGTGCGGGGCCTCAGCCCTCCCGACGACATCCGCCATCGCGCGCTGAAATGGGACGCGAAAGAGCGGATGTGGGTGCCGCGCGATTTCACGCCGCTGAACAGAAGCCTGAAGGACAGGAAGAACGGCGCCGATTTCCTCGGGCAGAACGGGGCGACGCAGAGGCTGGGACGCGCGATGATGCTGCGAACCAAGCCGGACAAGGACTACGACAAGACGCGCAAGGAGCTCGATCATTTCGGGCCCTACATGCCGATCCTGCTCGAGGCCTGCCAGGAGCAGCAGCTCTCCTACGAATACCGCGACGGCGTGACGTCCTATGGCGTCTACACCTACTCCATGGCGGGCACGCTGCGCGAGCTGAGAGCCAGGGGCGAAAACCCCTCCTTCAATACGCTGAACGACCTCGTCACGGCCAAGCTGAAGCGGATGCGCTACAACCAGACACCCAATCTGGTCGGGGCCAAAATCCGCTGCAGCGCGCCGGTGCCGTGGGGCAATGCGCGGGGTGCCGAACCCGCAGCGCAAGGCGGCGCGAAAGCATCGTCCACCACACCGCGCAAGACCGGCCGCAAGCGCGCGCCGACAGGAAAGAAGACGACCAGAAGGAAGAGATAGCACGCATCGACGAATGAGCGATCAGGCCTTTGGAGAATCGATCATGGCGACAGGCATTTCCCTGCATATCGGACTGAACTCGGTCGACCCGCAGCATTACGAAGGCTGGAGCGGTCCCCTCAACGCCTGCGAAGCCGACGCCAACGACATGGCCGACCTCGCTCATACCCGCAGCTTCGCGCCGACCAAGCTTTTGACTCGCAGGGCAACGCGTGCCGCCGTTCTCGGCGGCATTGCGCACGCGGCCAAGTCCCTCAAGTCGGGCGATCTGTTCTTCCTGACCTATTCGGGACACGGCGGCCAGTTGCCGGATCTCAACGGCGACGAGCCCGACGGCAAGGACGAAACCTGGTGCCTCTACGACGGCGAGCTCGTCGACGACGAACTCTATTCATCATGGGGTGCGTTCGCAGCCGGCGTGCGCATCCTGCTGCTCTCCGACAGCTGCCATAGCGGCAGCGTGAGCAAGGCGCTGCACTATCAGGCCAGGGCGCGCGCCCTCCCCGGCACGCAATATCGCGCCATGCCGGACGAAGTGGCGCTGCGCGTCTACCAAAGCAACAGGAAGACCTATGATCCGATCCTGAAGCGGCGCGACCTCTCCGAGGCGCTCGGCAACGTCAAGGCCTCGGTGCTGCTGATCTCCGGCTGCCAGGACAACCAGCTCTCGCAGGACGGCACGTTCAACGGCCTGTTCACGGGAACGCTGAAGACGGTCTGGAACGGCGGGACCTTCAAGGGATCCTACCGCCGCTTCCACACCGCGATCGGCGCCAAGATGCCGCCGGATCAATCGCCCAAACTCTCACTGGTGGGCGCCAGCAATCCGGCCTTCATGGCCGCGCGCCCCTTCACCATCGAGGATGGAAAGAAGAAGTCACCGGCAAAGAAGAAGACGGCCAAGAAGAAGAAGTCGGCCCGGAGCTGACGGGGCTTGCACCGGCGTGACGTGACGCCAGAGTCGCGATTCACCAAGGGAGAGCGCCCGGAGATGGCTGGGGAACCTGGATTCGAACCAAGACAAACAGAGTCAGAGTCTGTTGTGCTACCGTTACACCATTCCCCAACGGAATAGTCGAGCAAATTCAATATCTTACTGATTTGCTCGACTGCGGCCGGAAGCGCGTTTGGCGCAAATCACGGCTCAGGCGTGGCAGCGTTCTACCCGCTCGCATCTGGGCTGGCAAGCGCTCCGGTGGATGGCTCGTCAGCCAGTTGTGGGACCGCACCGCGGCCCGTCCGCGGGGGTGCCCTAATGCGTGCGGCCAATGCGGACGACAATTTCGCCCCGGCTATGCGCGATCATGACCTGACCGTATTCGTCCTGCGGCGGGCTCTCCTCGTAGCGCAGCGGGATCGTGGTCATCTCCGCCTGCGCCGTGCCGGCCGCCTGCTGCGCGTTGATATCGAGGATCAGGATCTTCGGATTGATCCCCTGGGGTGAGCGCCTGGTCAGGCGGGCCAGCGAGCCATTGTTCGGGACCCGCACGTCCCCAATCATGATCAGGCGGGGCGGCACGCCCGGTGCGCGGTCGATCCAGGCCTTGAAGGTGTCTCTCAGCAGGACAGTCATGACGCATCTCTCCCTAGCCAAGTTGCGCGATCCTTCGGTCGCGGGCGCAACATTGGCGGGCGAAGCGAATCCGAACGTGAAAGGCCCGTGAATCGGACGAGAGTGCGCAAGATGTCGTGGCGAAAACCGCGCCCTGCCACCGCACGATACCGGTCAGAGACATCGGCGCCGTTGCGCCGGTCGGCCGGCGAAGAAGTCAGATCGCGCTCGCGCGTGAGTTGCCGACGGCGTGCGGCCGCATCGCGCACTTGGTGCAGACGCGCAAAGACTCGCCATTCACGCTCATTTCACGCTCGTCCGCTCCAAGTGAGGTGCGATTTTCATTTCGCCCGCTAGGTCGCATTTCAATCTCTTCGCAACCCTTGACCATCTGACAAACCAAGATGTACGATTTCCGCATTGCACCAGAACCGGCGGGCTGTATTCCTGAGCTCACGTGTCGTTGGCTTCGCGGACAACGCGACCCGAACATCTACATTTCACCAAGCCAAAGCTCCCGGGACCTGCCCTCCTGCATTGTCGTCGACGATGTCGACGGAGGATGGGATGAGATGTCGGGCGTTGACGGCGACAAGGCGGCGGGTGAGAGCGAGACCGGCCGCTTGCGGCTGAATATCATCGGAACATTTTCCGCATCCGTGAACGGGCACGAGATCGGGCTCGGCCGAAAAGCGCAGGCGCTGCTCGGCTACATGATGCTCTCCTCCGCGCGCCAGTTGCCGAGGACAAAACTGGTCGGCCTGCTCTGGAGCGAGAAGGAAGACCCGCTCGCCAAGGGCTCGCTGCGTCAATCGCTGAGCCAGATCCAGCGCGAGCTGAAGACGCACGGTTGCCCGCATTTCCATGCCGACCAGATGCACGTGGCACTCGATATCGAGCAGGTGGCGTGTGACCTGACGGAAATCGTCGCGGATGCCGAGCGCGGCATCGTCCATCCCACCCTGCTCGCACACGAACGCCTCACCGACGGCATCCTGGACGATCTGGAGAACGTCGATCCCGCTTTTTCGGACTGGCTTGCAGAGACGCGGCCTCTGATCCACGAGCGGCTGATCGATGCGTTGACGCGCCTGCTGCCCGACGAGGGGCAAGCCGACATCAGCGCCATCGCGGAGGCTGCGGCCAAGGCCATCTACCGGCTGGATTCCGAGAACGAGCGGGCCGTTCGCGTTCTCATCCGGAGCCACATCGCGTCCGGAAGCATCGGTGCCGCGCTCGCGATCTACGCGCGGCTCTGGCGCCAGCTCGAGGATACCTACGACATCGAGCCCCACAAGCTCACGCAGGACCTGATCGCCGGCCTGCGTCAGCAGCAACCCGAAATCGTCACACGGCCGGTCGTCGCCGCCGCGGTAGCGCCCGCACTCGGACTGGTCGGATTTGCCGCCAGCCGGCCGTCGGTCGCCGTTCTCCCCTTCCGTGCGCTGTCGCCGACGCTGGAGCCGCAGTTCACGATCGGTATCGTCGACAGCGTCGTCCAGGCGCTGTCGAGCCTGAAGGAGCTGTTCGTGATCTCGCGCGGCTCGACCATGATCTCGTTGTCGCAGACACCGGATTTGCGCGCCATCGGCCGCGATCTGAATGCGCAATATCTGCTGCACGGAAGCATCCAGCGGGCCGGCGACCAGATCCGGATCTCGACCGAGCTCGTTGCCGCCGAGACCGTCGAAGTCGTTCGTGCCGATCGCCTCAGCGGAACTGCCGCCGACGTGTTCGACCTGCAGGACCGCATCGCCGTCGAGGTCATACGCTCGCTGGCGCCCCAAGTTCGCGACCGGGAGCTACATCGCGCAATGCAAAAGAGGCCGGACGATCTCGATGCCTATCAGCTGTCCCTTGTCGGCTACGACCAGATGTTCAGTCCCGACTACACGACATTCGTCACGGCCCGAACCAACTTCGAGCGTGCTCATATCCTCAGCCCGGATTGGGCGCCGCCCTTGTCCTACAGCGCCATCTGGCACATGCAGCGTGTGGCCCGCGGGTGGTCCGCGAACGCGCCGAACGAGCTCGACACCGCCCGGGCGCTCGCCGAACGGGCGCTGGAGCGCAACTCGGCCGATCCGCTCGCCAATGCCGTCGGCGGCTACACGCTGTCGCAATGCAAGCACGACCATGCCGGCGCCCTCAAGCAGCTCGACCGCGCGATCGAGATCACCCCGAATCTCGCGATCGCATTCGCATATCGCGCAGCCGTGCATGTTCGTTGCGAACGCTACGCGGACGCACTCAGCGATGCCGCGATCAATCTGCGCCTGTCACCGCGAGACAGGCACGCCTGGTTCGCCGAGATGGTGTCCGCTCAGGCCTACTTTGCCATGAACGACCTGAACCCGGCCATCGAGAACGCCGGCCGGGTCGCGGCACTGCTGCCGAGCAACCAGGTGAACCTGCGCATTCTGGTCGCAGCGCTCGTGGAGAGCGGACGTATCGACGACGCGCAGAGTTTTGCAGGGCCACTGATGACGGCCGGCGAGCTCGACATGAAATGGATCGCGAGGTCGCCATGGCCGAAGCCGGCGCTGGCGCGCATCGAAGCTGCGCTCTCGCGGCTGGCCCCGACACTTCACAACGGAACCACCCACGGCAGCAGCAACAAGTCCTGACAGAGGAGGCTCATATGGCGGGCGGATACGGAGGATATGGCGGTTACGGCGGTTATGGCGGCTACGGAGGCTATGGCGGGTACGGAGGTTATGGCGGATACGGCGGCGCCAGCGGATCGGGCGGCGGCGCCATGTTCGCCGACCGCGTCGATCGCCCGTTCGTCAGCGAGCGCGACGTCAAGGGCGCGAGGTTCGATGCCACCGGCTTCGGCATGCGGCTGTGGTCGACACGGTGGTACTCGTGGGTCGTGATGTCCGATCTTGCCAGCCGGGCAGATTGGCTCAAACGGCTCGGCGGATTTGCCCTGCTCGGCAAGGGTCCGACCCCATGGGCGGGCTCGCTCGAGACCGACATCAGCATATTGAGGAACATGGCCGTCAACGAACGCGCGCCGGCCATGGACGAAATCGTCACCGAGGCCGACGAGTTCATCAGCAAGTTCCTGCATCTCGTGTCCGCGACGGCGACGACACATCCAGCGACGTCGCGCATGTTGATCGTCGCCGACGCGCTCACCGCGCTGATCGCGATGCACTACAAGGCGCATTTCAATCGCCCGCGCCCCACGCAGGTGGTGCCCGGATTCATGTCGCCGATCCAGCACGGCGGACATGCGTCCTTCCCGAGCGGTCACGCCACGCAGTCCCACGTCTTCGCAGCACTTCTGACCGAGGTCATGCCGAAAGATCTCGGCTTCGCCGATCCCGCCCCGGGCTTCGCCGGCCGGACAACGGTCGGAAAGACGCTCGGCGCCCTCGCTGACCGGATTTCGCGGAATCGCGAAATCGCCGGTCTTCACTATCCCTCCGATACCAAGGCAGGAGTGAAGCTCGCAGGCGCGATTCGCGACAAGATCCTTCTGGACCCGGACTACCTGCCGAAGTTCAAGAAGCTCGTCGACAATGCCAAGGCCGAGTGGGAGAACACCGGTGTCTTCGAGGAGAGCAAGGGCACCGGCAACTCCGCGGGGGAGAAATATGCCCGTGACTGATCAATGCGGCCTCTACGAAGTCGTGCCTGCCGGCTTCGACCTGCTCCATGCGTCTCCCGCCGAGCTCGATCGCTACGGCATCCCGCAAAAGCCGGATGCCGACACGGAGCCGGAGCTGTTGGCGTTCTGGACAGAGCTCGTCTCGGCGCCTTTTGCGGCAAAGCAGCCCGTGTTCGCTGACATCGATCCCCCGTTCACCGGGGGACCGCTTCAATCGATGCTGAACTGGTCCGGGGCGCTCATTTCCACGCCCTGGCCCCAGCAGATCGTCTTTGCGGCTGCCGGATGGAATGTCCCGGACGTTCGCCGGCCATCCGCGTCGGCGCTGGACACGCACTCGGACGATCCAAAATCGCTGCTATGGGTGGGGCTGGACGGCCGCAACGGCGTGCTGCCGAATATTTCCCTGCCTCAGATCGGCACCGGCCACTGGCCCGATCGGAAGCCCAAGCACTTTGCGTGGTGGGATTGGTGGCACAACACGAAGCCGAATGAGGTGCCTGGCAAGTCGACAGACTCGCCGGAGCCGCAAGCGATCACGCTGATCGACAATTTGGCCATGGAGAAAGGCCACAAGATCCTCGCCGGCCTTGCGGTCCAGGTCAGTGGAGACATTCTCTATTTCATCAAGAACCAGAGCACCGGCGAATTCCGCTCGTTCCTCGTCCCGCCCCCATCCGGCGAGATCGAGCCGCTCGGATCATCCGTGCAATGGGTCATGGAGCGGCCGACCGACCCGAAGAGCCGCGATCTGTTTCCGCTCCCGGACTACGACCCTGTGAATTTCAGGTACTGCGTGGCCCGCGCTGCGGATGGAGCGGTCGGATCGGGCCGCATGATGACGCTCGGAGACAACGCGCTCATGATCGAGATGCGGGAGAGCTTCGCCGATCCCGAGCGCACCGTCATCGTGTCACGCCCGGAGCTGCGGCAGGAGACCAAAGACGGCCCGGTCGGCGTCACCTGCACTTTCCAGGATCCCGCGGTGTGAACGGGCATTGCGCGTTGGAGGCCGGACCGCGCTGAAGCGCCATGTCGCGATCCGGCCCAAGTCACCTACTCCAGCTTGATGTTCGCCGCCTCGATCACCTTCTTCCAGCGTGCGGTCTCGGAGGCGATGTAGGCCGCGAACGACTCGGAATCCACCGCGACCGCGGCGGCACCGAGCTCGGCCATCTTCTGGACCGTCTCCGGCTGCTGCATGAAGGCACGGATTTCGGCCGAGAGCTTCTCGACGATCGGCTTCGGCGTGCCCGCGGGCACGAAGAAGCCGTGCCAGGCGACGGCCTCGAAGCCCGGCAGGAATTCGGCCACGGCCGGCACTTGCGGGTCGAAGTCGGCGCGCTTCGGCGTTGCCGTCGCCAGCATCGCGAGCGCGCCGGTCTTCACCTGCGGCAGCAGCAGCGGCACGTTGTCGAACGCGAGATCGATCTGGCCGCTGAGCAGGTCCGTCAGCATCTGGCTGGAGCCCTTGTAGGGCACGTGCACCATCTTGGTGCCGGTCATCTGCTGGAACAGCTCACCGGCGAGATGCTGCGAGGTGCCGACGCCGGCGGAGCCGAACGAGACCTTGTCGGGGTTCGCCTTCAGAAAGGCGATCAGCTCCGGCACGGTGCGCGCCTTGATCTTGTTGGGGTTGACGACGAGAACGTTGGGCACGACGCTGATCTGCGCAACGGGCACCAGATCCTTGTCCGGCTGATAGCTGAGCTTCGGGCCATAGAGCGAGGGGTTGATCGCGAGCGCGGAGGTGCTGGCAACGCCGAGCGTGATGCCATCGGGCGCCGACTTCGCCAGACGGGTCACGCCGAGGATCGAGCCGGCGCCGCCGACATTCTCGACCACGAACGGCTTGCCCAGCTTCACTTGCAGATGGTTCGACACCATGCGCGCAAAAATATCCGCGGTGCCGCCGGCGGCGAAGGGAACGATCACCGTCACCTGCTTGGACGGATAACCATCCTGTGCCTTTGCCGGCGACGTCGCCAGCAGCATGACTGAGGCAAGAACAAGCCACATCGATCTCATCGAAGTTTCCTCTACTGTTATCGTGTTGTTGATTGGCCGCCGCGCATGGCGGAGGTCGCTAGAACGCGACCCCGTACATGTTCAGGATCGCATCCCGGCTCAAATCGCGCGGGTTGTTGTCGAGCAAGCGGCGAATGGCGTGTGCCTCATCGGCCATCACGCCGAGATCATTCTTGGGTACGCCGAGCGCGGACAGCCGCATCTCGATGCCGAGATCCTTGCAGAAGGCGTAGGTCGCGTCGAATGCGAGCTTCGCATCGGTGCCTTCCGGAAGCCCCAGCGCCGCCAGCACCGCGACGGTCTTCTCCTCCACGGCGGGCATGTTGAAGGCCAGCGTGTGCGGGAAGATCACCGCACAGGCGAGGCCGTGCGCGACGTGATGGCGCGTGCCGAGCGGATAAGCCACGGCGTGCCCCGCCGTGGTGTTCACAGGACCGAGGCAATAACCGCCATAGAGCGAGGCCAGGGACAGGCCGGCGCGCGCCTCGCGGTCGCCGCCATCGGCCACCGCGCGCTTGAGGTAGCGTCCGACCAGCCGCGCGCCCTCGAGCGCATAGAGGTCGATCGTCGGATGCGCCTTGCGGCTGGTATAGGCCTCGACGCAATGCGCCAGCGCGTCGACGCCGGTCGCCGCGGTGACTTCCTTCGGCACGGTCATCGTCAGGTCGGGATCGACGATGGCGATGTCGGCCAGCATGTAGCGGCTCTGCACCGCCTGCTTGTTCTGGCTGACGGGATCGGTGACGAGCGCGCGGGTGCCGGCCTCGCTGCCGGTGCCCGAGGTGGTCGGGATCTGCATCAGCGCGACGCTGCGGCCGGCGACCTTCTCCGGCCCGACGATGTCGGCAAAGGGCACGTCACTCGTGCACATCACTGCGACCAGCTTGGCGAGATCCATGGCGCTGCCGCCGCCGAAGCCGACGACGAGGTCGGGCTTGACCTCCTTCGCCATCGCCACCGCCTTTTCGAGATTGGGCAGATCCGGCTCGGGTTTGACGTCGCCGAACACCTTGACCGTGCCCGGCAGTGCCAGCGTGTCGACACGGCGCGCATTGAAGGGATCGGAGATCACCAGCGGCCGCCTGGCGCCGATCCGCTCGGCAAAGCGCGCCGCGGCGGTGATGGTGCCGTTGCCGAACTCAAGGATGGTCGGGCGCTGGATTTCGATGGGCGTAAAGGCGTTGGTCATCGTGCGTTCGATCTCATGATTTGGATGCGGAAGCGCCGGCCGACAGCCGCTCGGCATAGTCGATGGCCTCGATCAGGCTGTGCTCGTTGGCGATGCCCTTGCCGGCAATGTCGAAGGCGGTGCCGTGATCGACCGAGGTGCGGATGATCGGCAGGCCCAGCGTGATGTTGACGCCGGACAGCTCCTGCCAGCGGCCGGTCGCGGGATCGACCTGGAAGCCGAGCAGCTTGACGGGGATGTGCCCCTGGTCGTGATACATCGCGACCGCGGCATCGTATTGCCCGGCGCGCAACTTGACGAAAATCGTGTCGCCCGGCACCGGGCCCACGACGTCGAGACCGTCGGCAACCGCTTTCGCAATCGTCGGCGCCGACACGTCAATATCCTGCCGGCCGAACAGGCCGCCCTCACCCGCATGCGGATTGAGCGCGGCGATCGCGATCTTGGGCTTGGCGATGCCGAGACGGAGCAGCGCGTCGTGGGTGAGATCGATCACCATCCGCAGCCGCTCCGGCGTCAGGCGCTTCGGCACGTCCTCCAGCGCGACATGGGTCGAGACGTGGCTGACGCGCATGTTGCCGTGGGCGAGCAGCATCACCGAGCCACGTACGCCGGTGAGATGCGCCAGCATCTCGGTATGACCGGGGAAATGATAGCCGGCCTTGTTGAGCGCTTCCTTGTTCAGCGGCGCGGTGACGATCGCCGAGGTGCGGCCGGCCTGCGTCAGGCGCACGCCCTGCTCGATCGCCTTGTAGGCGAAACGGCCGCCATCTGCGCTGAGCACGCCGGGCTTGATCGGATCGCCCTCGGCGTCAGCCTGCAGGTAACAGAGGTTTGGCCATTCGCGATCATCGGCCGTCACCTCCGGGATCGCGACGTCGGCGCCGAGCGCGGCCTTCGCGCCCTGCAGCGCCGCGCCGCTGCCGATGACGAGCAGGCGCAGATCGCCCTTGGCGATCCGGTCCTTCAACCCGACACAGGCCTTGACGATGATCTCCGGCCCGATCCCGGCCGGGTCGCCCATGGTGATGGCAAGGTGACGAGAGGTCATATCGGACTCTCCATTCTGAGCAGATGATTGTCCCGGAGCAGGTCGCGCCACAGCTCGCTGTTGCCGAACGCTCCGGACTTGGAAACGACATCGACGCCGGCCCAGCGTCCGCCCTGCAGGATCGAGCGCGGCAGTCCCGGCACGATGCGTCCTGTCACCTGGAGCGCATGCGCACCCAGGGCAACGCAGGCGGCCTTCAAGGTCTCGCCGCCGGCGACGATCAGCGTGCCCGGCGGTTCGAGCGCCGCGATCAGCGCCGTCATCTCGCGCGCGATCCGCCGCGCCGCCTCCGTGCGCGCCAGTCCTTCGGCGAGCGAGAATTTGACCATCGCGACGCGATCGTCGGCGAGCTTGCGCTGAACCGGTGCTGCGCCCTCACCTTCCGCAAGCGCAATGACCGCTTCGCCGCATGCGGCGAGCTGCGAGGCGGTTGCGGGCTGGTCGGAGCCGAACAGCCCCAGCACCGGCAGCTTCAACTGGCCCGGCGCATCGGCGCGATGGCTGCGTGCGAGCGCGCCGGCCAATCCGCCGCTGCCGCACCACAGCACGGGACCCGGCATGCGCCGCCCCATCTCGACGACGCGGTCGAGATCGATGTCGCTCTCGGCATCGAACACCTGGACGCCGCCCTGCGACAGCGTCTCGGCCTGCCCCTGCCGCGCCGCGATGCCCTCTTCCTGCAATTGCGCCAGGAGATTGTCGCCGACACGATGCCACTCGCCTTGCACCGTGCGCGCGAATTGCTGGCCGCCTGCGGTGCGGCGCCCCTGATAGTCGAAAGCGGGCGCGATCACGCAGGACGCCCAGGGGCCGCTGCGCAGGCAGGCGCCGAGCTCGGCGGCCCACGCCCCGCGCAAGAGGCTGTCGACCTTCTTGTAGGCGATAGTCGCGCCCTGAAGCTGCGGCGCCAGCCGTCCGACGATCTCGATGCTGTCGGCCTTCGACCGTTCGCGAGTGCCGCTATCGATCGCGAGGCACCCGGAACCCCTCGGTGACGACGCTTCCGGCCAGGTGACGTCGAACGGTCCGCACAGGCCGACGAACTCCGCCGCGGTGTCGAGCGCACCGGTGAGATCGTCGGCAAGAAGGCGGACGCTCGTCATCGTCAGGCGGCTCCCGTGCCAAAGATCTTGCCGGGATTCATCAGGCCATGCGGATCGAGCAGGCGCTTGATGTCGCGCATCAGCGCGATGTCGAGCGGATCGGCGACGCGGGCGAGCCGGCCGCGATTGGTGATGCCGATGCCGTGCTCGGCACTGATCGCCCCGCCCTGCGCCGCCGTCTCGTCATCGACGATCTCGTTGATTTGTGCGACCAGCTTCGCCGTCGCATCCGCGTCCTGGCAATGCACCCGGTCGATCAGGGCCACGACGTGGATGTTGCCGTCACCGATATGACCGTGCATCACGACATTCGCATGCGGCACGGCAGCCTTGATCCGCGCCTCGACATTATTGACGAACGCGGCCTGGCGCTCCAGCGGGACCACGCTGTCATGCGACACGACGTAGCCGCTACGCTTGTTGCCTTCCGACACGCTGTGCCTGACGGCCCAGATCGCCTTGGCCTGCGTCAGGTTCGAGGCCAAAATGACGTCCTCCGCGAGCCCCGCCTCCATCGCGTCCGCCAGCACCTCGGCCAAGGGGTCGTTGAGGTCGACGCCTGCGAGCGTGTCGGTCAGCTCGACGATCAGATACCACGGTGTCGTCAGCTCGAACGGAACGGTCACATGCGGCACCGTCGCGGCAATCGCCTCGATCTGCGAGCGCGACATGATCTCGAGGCTACCGAGCCGGTCGCCGACCGCGCCGCGCAGACGCTGCATGATCTCGAGCGCCTGCTCGACGCCTTGCAGCTTCAAAAGCGCGAGCGCTGAGCTGCGCGGCGGCGCGAACAGTTTCAGGACCGCAGCGGTGACGATGCCGAGCGTGCCCTCCGCGCCGATGAAGAGCTGCTTGAGCGCATAGCCCGTATTGTCCTTGCGCAACGCGCGCAAGCCGTTGAAGACCCGCCCGTCAGGCAGCACGACCTCCAGCCCGAGCACGAGATCGCGCGTCGGGCCATAACGCAGCACGGCGGTGCCGCCGGCATTGGTCGAGATGTTGCCGCCGATCTGGCAGGAGCCTTCCGCACCGAGGCTTAAGGGAAAGTAGCGGTCGACGTCGCGGGCGGCGTTCTGCACCTCGGCGAGGATGCAGCCCGCTTCCACCGTGATGGTGTTGGCGAGCGGGCTGACGTCGCGCACCGCGCGCATGCGATCGAGCCGGATCACGACATTGCCCGCACGATCGTCCGGCGTCGCGGCTCCGCACATGCCGGTATTGCCGCCCTGCGGCACGATGGCGAGCCGCCTTGCGGCGCAGAGCTTCACCACGGCGGCGACCTCGGCGGTCGAGCCGGGCTTCACCACCGCGACGGCCTGGCCGCGATAGCGGCCGCGCCAGTCCACCACGTAAGGCTCCTGGTCGGCTCCGGACGCAATGACGTGCTTGTCGCCGACGATTGCGGCGAGCCCGGCCAATGCGTCCTGGAAGGAGTCGGACATCAGATCGCCTTGCGCTGCGGCCTAGAAGGCGGCAGCGAACGCCGCGGCGTTCGCGAGCAGCTCTTTCAGCTGATCCGGCGGCAGGGACTCCAGTGGCGGCCGCATCCGCTGCCATCCGGCATGCTTGGTACGATCGGCCGCGAGCGCCTTCAGCGAGGCCATCTGCGGAAAGCGCGAGACCAGCTCGCGGGCCTTCACGATGCGCGCCTGCGCCGCCTTGAGGGCCGGATCGTCATCGCTGTCGCCAAAGTGCTTGAAGACATAGGCGAGGCTGCGCGCGACGACGTTGGACGTCGCGGTGATGCAGCCCGCGCCGCCCTTGCGCAGCAGCGGCAGCATCAACGGATCGGCGCCGCCCAGCACCGCGAAGCCGGGGAAGCGCTCCACCATCGCGGTCATGTTGGCGAAGTCGCCGGATGAATCCTTGATGCCGGTGAACGTCGCCGGATAGGCCTTGCGCAGCCGCTCGATCAGCGCGTGCGAGATCGGCTGCGCGGACATCTGCGGGTAGTGATAGAGGACGACTTTCAGGCGCTTATCGCCGATACGCTGCACCACTTCGCTGTAGGACGCATAGATGCCGTCATCGCTGACGCTCTTGTAGTAGAACGGCGGCAGCATCACCACGGTCTCGACACCGAGCGAGAGCGCATGGCGCGTCAGCGCGACGGTCTCGGTAAGCGCGGCGACGCCGGTGCCCGGCAGAAGCCGCTGCGGCGAGATGCCCGCGGCCACCACCGCTTCGAGCAGCGCGGTGCGCTCCGCCAGCGAGAAGGAATTGGCCTCGCCGGTGGTACCGAGCAGCGCGATACCGTCGCAGCCTTCGTCGAGGAGATAGCGGCAATGCTCCACGAAACGAGCGTGATCGGGCGCGAGCTCGGCGTCGAGCGGGGTCAGCGCGGCGGAGAACACGCCATGGGGATGGAGCGATGATGTCGACAAAACTTCCTCCGATCGGCAGAACGATGTTGTTCGGAATGCGAACATTTGTTATTTACTGACACTGTCGTAAAATCAGCCGGTCCCGGCGTCAAGGGCGATGGCTGTCATGGCAGGGCATTCGGGCATGGCCAAGGTCGAGCGGAAGACGGCGAAGCGCAAACCGGACGCTAGCCCGGGAAATCCAAAGAATAATCCAAAGAACTACGTCGCTTCCGTCGGCAAGGCATTCGCCGTGCTCAAGAGCTTCACCAGCGAGGCCTTCGAGCTGACCCTGAGTGAGATTGCCGCACGGGCCGAGCTTGACCGCGGGACCGCGTTCCGGCTGATCCAGACTCTGGTCGAGCTCGGCTATCTCCAGGCGGTTCCGCAGAGCCGCCGGTTCCGCCTCGGCATCGCCTGTCTCGACCTCGGCTACACCGTGCTGTCGCACGGATCCTTGCGAAACATCGTCGAGCCAATGCTGCGCGACCTCGTGCCTGACGTGGGCGACGCCGCCTCGCTCGGCATCCTCGACGGCGGCGACGTGGTTTATCTCGCGCGCGTCGGGGCCGGCCTCGACCGCCACAAGATGGACCGCCGGCCGGGCACGCGCATTCCGGCCTACAGCGCCGCGCTCGGCCACGTCATGCTGGCGCATCTGGCGCGGGACGAGCAGATCGCGCGGCTCGACGCGCGCCCCCGCGTCAAACTGTCGGAGCGGACGCTCACCGATCTCGATGCCCTGCTCGCCCGGCTCGATCAGGTGAAGAAGAAGGGCCACGCCGTCTCCGACGGCGAGAACGCCTACGGCCTGCGCACGCTGGCAACGCCGATCTTCGATGCCCAGGGACTCGTGATCGGGGGATTGAGCGTCACCGTCGATGCGATGCGGATGGACATGGCGGCCTTCCGCGACCAGGCGCTGCCGCGGCTGACGCGGCTGACAACCCTCGTGCAGGATCTCGCGATCAAGTCAGGGCTGACGAGCTGACGTCATTGTGGAAGGCCGCCGGAGACCTATATCGTCAGGGCTTCCTTCCAAAACCCGACCTGCCCTTGCGAAAAACCGTGCTCATTTTCCTCCTGCTCCTGTTCGTGCCGATCGGCATCTCGGCGGCCCGCTACACTTGGGCCGGCGACGGCCGCGGCAACTGGCAGACGGCAGACCGCTCCAGCGCGGGCTTGCTGCCTCCGGCCTCCTCCCATCCCGACGCCCTGATCCGGGTCTATGCTGCGCGAACCGTGCGGTGGCGAAGCATCTTCGCGGTCCACACCTGGATCGTCGTCAAGGACAAGGACGCCGGCAGCTACAGCCGATACGACTACACGGCGTGGGGCGAACCGATCCGGAGCAACGGGTTCGCTCCCGATGGACGATGGTTTGGCGCCCTTCCTGAAACGGTCGTGGCGGTCAACGGGCCTCAGGCCGAACTGCTCATCCCCAGGATCCGGGCCGTCATCGAGAACTACAAGTTCCGAACCTACGGTGATTACAGCGCTTGGCCAGGACCCAATTCAAACACCTTCGTGCAAGCCGCCCTCGATGCCGTGCCCGAGCTTCGCGCCGTCCTGCCGCCGACCGCGATCGGCAAGGATTATCCCTATTCCGGGCGATGGATCGGGCTGACCGCCTCCCGCTCCGGTTTCTATGCCTCGCTCTCCGGTTATCTCGGCCTCACGCTCGGCTGGGTCGAAGGTCTCGAGATCAACGTCTTCGGTGCCGTGCTCGGCCTCGACATCAGGCGTCCCGCCATCAAGCTGCCGGGCATCGGCCGCCTCGGTGTTGCGGCCGGCCTGTAGAGACGAGCGTAACGGCGCCTAGATGACGATGCGGTCGAAGTCGGCGGCGATCCGGCAGTTCGGAAAGATTCTCGTCGCCTCGGTCAGGATCTCGGCATCTTCGTAACGTCCCGACATGTGGGTCAGCACGAGCTGCCCGACATTGTTCGTGGCCGCAAAGGACGCCGCCTCCGCCGCCGTGAGATGGCCGTAACTCCGCGCTGTCGTCGCGTCACGATCGAGGAACGTCGCCTCGATCACCAGCAGGTCGGCATCGGCAACGTATTGCGATAGCCCATCGGTGGTCTCGGTGTCGCCGATCACGACGAGCTTCTTGCCGCCGCTCGGCGGGCCCAGCACGTCCTCCGGATTGATCGTTCGGCCGCCTGCGATCGCGATCGGTCGTCCCGCCGCCAATTCGCCGCGCAGCGGACCATCGGGAACGCCGAGCTCAGCTAGGCGATCGGGCCGCAGGTGGCGGCGTGCGGGGCTTGTGAACGAGAAGGCAAAGCTGTCGGTGTCGCGGTGGCGCACCGGAAAGCAATCGATGGTGAAGTCGCCGGCGTCGATCACCAGTCCTTCGGTCAGGGCTGCGAACTCCACAGGGATCGGCGCCCTGCCCGCACCCCAGAGGCCCGCGAGCATGCGGATGACAACGTCGAGCGTGCCTTCCCCGCCGTGAATGGTCATTGCGTCGGAGGTTTGCCGCAGGCCCAGCGTCGAGAACAGCCCGGGAATGCCCAGCACATGATCGAGATGCGCGTGCGTGAGCAGGATGCGGTCGAGCCGGCGGAAGCCGGCGCCGCTGCGCAGCAACTGGCGCTGCGTGCCCTCGCCGCAATCGACCAGCATGCGCTGGCCCGCTGCTTCCACCAGAAGAGCCGGATGGTTGCGTTCCGCGGAGGGAACGCTTGCCGAGGTCCCGAGAAATGTCAGGGCGAACATGGTCGTCGATGATCCCGTGACCGCCCTCTCCGCGGCAATCCCGTGGACGGTCTCACCGTCCCCAATGCCACGCGAGCAGCAGCGCGTACAGGCCCATCGATGCCGCGTAGAGCACGGCAAGCAGCGCATAGCCCGCGATCTGGCGGCTGATCGCGGCCTTCGGCGCCACCCACCAATCGAGCGCCCTGAAGGCGGCCGGCACCAGCCACCAGCCGAGCAACTGGGTGCTGACGAGATTGCCGACGAAGAGCGACAACCAGACCGGCACGCCGTGACTATCGATCAGCGGCCTGCTGATGAAATAGCCCCAGAGATAGACCACGGGATAGAGCACCAGGAGAACGATCAGGTTGCTCTTCCAGATCAAGCCCGCACTTTGCTCCGGCGCCTGGGTCTTGCCGGCCGGGAACCAGAAATTGAAGCCGTAGCTCGCCCGCTTCACGTTCAGGCCGGCGTTGAAGCGTTCGCCCTCCTTCAGCAGCGTCTGCCGCAGAGGTGAGCCGAGCCATGCATTGAGGTTGGCATCGCTGTCGAACGACAGGATGACGATCCATTCGTCGTGCAGGCCCGGAATCGGCCGCTCGATCTTGTGACGCAAAAATCCCTTGAACTCGGCTTCAGCCGCCTGGATGCGCTGCTGCCATTTGAGGAACGCATCCTCGAGCCCGTCAGGCACCCTGAACGAGATGACGGCGGAGACCGCACTGTCGCGCTGAACGCCGGTGTCGGGCAGGATATGGACATCCTCGGACCCGACGAAATGGCGTTGCACCTCCGCAATCAGCTTCGCCCGCACCTCGCTCTGGAGCCAGGCGCGCGCCGCGGCCGGGCTGGCGAACCGCAAAATCGTCACCCAGTCCACATGCGCCGGCGGCTGCGGCGGCACCACCTCCTGGCTGAGAAAGCCGGGCCATGTCTTGAGCACCTCGCCGACCTCGCCGTTCCAGCGTGCGAACGCGGCGAAGCCGTCGTCCGCGATGCGGCGCTGGATGACGAGAGCGACGGGCTGGCCCGCCGTATCAGGGGATGCGCTCATCGCGGCAGCTTCAGCTCTTCTTGTAGAGACGCTTGCCCATCACCCAGGTCTCGTCGACGCAGCGATCGTCGCCGACCATCATGACGGCGAACAGCATGCTCGCGGCTTCGTCCATCGTGCGCGGGCCGGCGCCGTCGGCGATCAACGACTGATGCCACGCTTGCGCGATCTGGCCGCCATTCGGATCGAGCGCGACGAAGTCGGCTTCCTTGCCGGGCTCGAAATTGCCGAGCTTGTCGTCGATATAGAGGCCTTCGGCACCACCGAGCGTGATCGACCAGAAGCCGCGATAGGGCGAGAGCTTGTTGCGCTCGGCCTCCGCGAGGTCCTTGCGCACGGGATCGATGCTGCCGTCGAGCAGCGTGTTGTTGCACATGCCGACCTTGTAGGCGTCATCGAGCACGGAGATCATCGAGAAGCGGTTGCCGCCGCCGACATCGGTGCCGAACGACATCTTGACCCGATGCTCGGGATCGGTGGCGCGGCCGAGGCGGAACAGGCCGCTGCCGAGGAACAGGTTCGAGCACGGGCAGAACACCACCGCGGCCCCCTTCTTCGACATGCGGCGGAACTCGTTGTTGGAGAGATAGACGCCGTGGCCGCCGGAGAACTTCGGCCCGACCAGGTCGAACTTCTCGTAGACGCCGAGATAGTCCTGGCAATCGGGATGCTCGACCAGCACGCCGCTGCATTCGGCCGGGTTCTCGGAGATGTGGGTGTTGACCCAACAGTCCGGATGCTCGTGCTTGAGGCGCTGACATGCTTTCAGCAGCTCCGGCGAGGCGCCGAAGGCGAAGCGCGGCGTGATGGCGTAGAGGTTGCGGCCCTTGTTGTGATACTGCGCGATCAGCCGCTTGCTGTCGCGGTAGAAATTCTCAGGCGTATCGATGAAATCGGCCGGCGCGTTGCGATCGATGCCGGTGAGGCCCGCGATGACACGCATGTTGCGGCGGGCCGCTTCCTCGAACAGCTCCTCGGTCGAAACCGGCGAGGAACTTGTGAAGGCCTGGCAGGTGGTGGTGCCGGACGCCAGCAGCGCGTCGAGGAAGCGCTTCACGCCCTCGCGCGCGTAGTTGCGATCGCGGTATTTGAGCTCTTCCGGATAGACCCACTTCTGGAGCCACGGCAGCAGCTGCTCGCCATAGGCGCCCAGCACCCGCGTCTGTGGCAGATGGATGTGACCATCGATGAAGCCGGGGACGATGATGCGGTCCTTGATGTGGGTGACCGCGACGCCCGGATGCGCGGCGGCGATCTTGTCATGAGGACCGAACGCCTTGATGACGCCGTCGGTGACGACCATCAGGCCGTCCTCGTGGAAACGCGCAGCCGCCTGCTCGTTGCCGACGTGCTTCCAGGGATCGTCGACGAAATCGAAGAACGTGCCGCGAATGCCAACAGTGGTCATGAACCTGTTCCTTCCTTAGGTCTGTGTGGCCTGGCGCGCTGAGGGCAGCGAGATCGCGAGCAACATGCCGGCGATGGCGCAGAGGCCGAGATAAAGCCATCCGATCGGCGCCTGCGTTGACTCAGGCAGGACCGCCGCGATCGCCATGGCGCCGCTGACGGCGAGATAGCAGAGCGCGCTGATGAGGCCGCCGATCAGGCCGTGGTCGCGCTCGAACAGACCGAGCGCCATGCCGTACATCATCGGGCACAGCACGCCGCAGCCGCCGAGCACCAGTGCGCCGCCGATCGTGATCGACACGAAATCGAGACCGACGATCATGCCTGTTACGGTCAGAACGACCGAACCGGCAAGAAACAGCGCGAAGGCGCCGAAGCCCATGACGCGGGCCGGCATGAAGCGCGCGAAGTGCGCGCAGCCGAGCTCGCCGGCGAGATTGACGCCGCCGAGACCGAGCGCGACGAGGCCGTAGATGGCAGCGGAATAACCGAGGCCGGTCTGGTAGAAGAACGGCGCGACGACGCCGAACGCCAGCTGTGCGCTCGCCGCCGCGGCGAAGACCAACACGAAAGCGAGGAAGCCCGAGCGCACGAGCGCATCGCGCAGGATGCCGGCAGTGCGGCGCGGATCGAACGGCGCGCGGCGCTCGGCCGGCAACGTTTCGGGCAGCAGGAAGACGACGATCGCGGCGACGATGGCCGCGGCGATGGCGATGACGATGAAGACACCGCGCCACGAGGTCAGCTCGACGATGAAGCCGCCGGCCGCGGGAGCCAGCACCGGTGCGAGCCCCCAGGCCGCGCCTAGCAGGCCGGAGATCGCGGTAAGCTCACGGCCGCGAAAGCAATCGGCTGCGACCGCATAGGCGACGACGAGACAGGTGCAGCCGCCGATGCCCTGCAGGAAGCGCAACGCGAGCAGCAGCGAGGCGCTGGTGGCGAGCGCGCAGGCGATGCTCATCGCGATGAGCACCGACAGCCCCGCGAGCAGGACGTTGCGGCGGCCGAGCGTGTCTGAGGCGATGCCGACGGGCACCAGCGCCAGAGACATGCCGAGCATGTAGGCGGTGACGGTGTTCTGCATCGATGCGGAATCGGTTGCGAGGTCCACCACCATCTGCGGCAAGCCGGGCGTATAGGCATCGAGCGGGATCTGGCTGAATGGCACGACGCACAGCAGGATCGGCACGATCCCGCTCCTGGCGCGACCGGCGTCCGAAGCAAGTGCAGTCATGGCTTACGCCCCCTCGATGCCCGCCCCGTCTTTTCGTGCGCGCGATGAGACGCGACGATGCAGGTTGCGGATCTTGACGCGTGGGAAGCTGCCACAACTGTGTGTAGAAACTCTTAGGGAGTCTGCTGCAATGCGGACGGCCGGGAAGGCTCAAACAAAAAGTGCGAAAACAACCCCATGCACAGTACAAATCATTGAAGAATTTCGCTCGCGCGCAGCACGAGCCCAGCCGCCGGGGACGCTTGACGCGTCGGGCAAAACAGGCGCACGCCCGAACGTCGGCTTAACGCCGGACCGGATCATTAACCGTTCGGAAGCCATCGCCGGTTCGAACACGGACCGGCTTCAGCGAGGCCGCTCAGAGCAGGAAGCCCGCGAGTGCGCCGAGGAACTGCCGCGGCGACTGAAGCTGCGGCACGTGCGCGCAACCCGGAATGATCTTGAGCTCGGCGCGCGGCAATCCGGCGGCGAGCTCATGCGACATCGGCGGAGGCGTCGCCTCGTCGTGCTCACCGACGAGAACGAGCACCGGGACTTTCACCGTGGCAAGCTGAGCACGGAGATCGAGGCTCGCCAGGGCATCGCACGCGGCACGAAACACGTCGGGATCGGTCCGCAGAAACGCCGCACGACGATCCTGCATCAGCTCCGGATGCTGCTCCTGGAATTCGGGCGCGAACAGGCGCCGCATGGCGACGTCGGTGATGGCCTCCAATCCCTTGTCGCGCGACACCTTCGCCATGTTGCGAAACGCCTCGCGGCCGGGCTCGGAGAACGCCGCACCGCTGTCGGCGAGAACGAGCTTGCTCGCGATCCCGGGATGGCGGATCGCCATCTGCAGCGCAACGAACCCGCCATAGCCATTGCCGAGCACGATCGCCGGCGCGCCGCCCGCGGCATCGCGCACCGCCTCCGCCATCCGGTCCGCGACATCAGCAAGCCCGCCTTCGACGGCGCGTGAGCGGCCGAACCCCGGCAGCTCGGGCACGATGGTCCGGAACGTCCTCTGCAACTCCGGCACGATCGCATCGAAACTCGCGCGATCGGACAACAGCGAGTGAAAGAGGAACAATTGCGGCCCCTCGCCCGCCTGCGCGGCGTTGACGGTCCCGTTGGCAAGAAGCCTGTCCATATCCGGTCTTTCCTTCACTTCGTCGGCCGCCAGCGCGGCCTGAACTACTCCGACTGATAAATCAACTGACAGAGAATTCAAGCTTTTAGCTCTTGACGTGAAATATCACGACTGAGATATTCACGCCAAGGAGACAGCAAGAATGACGCTTTTGCGCGAAGATATCTATGATCGCCTCAGGTCTGATATTTTAGCTTGCCGATTAGTTCCTGGTGGTGAAATGCGCGAACAGGACCTCGCCGAGCGCTATGAAGTGAGCCGGCAACCGGTCCGGGACGCGCTTCTGCGGTTGCAGCGCGAGCACCTCGTGACCGTGCAGCCGCGCCAGGGCTATCGGGTCACGCCGATCTCGCTCTCTGACGCCCGTGACCTGCTGCGCTTCCGCCTTGCGCTGGAGCCGGCCTGCGTCGCCGAGGCGATCGAAAGCGCGCCCGACAGCGTGCTGAGGTCGCTCGACGAGTTCCGCCGCTTCTCGGGCAACCACGAGGACTTCATCGCCTACAATCGCGGCTTCCACACCGCGCTGGCGCACGCCTCCGGCAATCGCCGCATGGCGACCGCGCTGTGCGACCTGATCGGCCAGGCCGATCGCCTCGTCCGCGTCAGCATCTCCAATCTGAAAGGCCACGATCCGGCGAAGCTCGTTGCCGAGCACGTCGCCCTGATCGACGCCATGCAACAGCGCGAGACGCGAACCGCCGCGCGCATCATCAAGGCCCACATCGGGGCCACCGAAAAACGCGTTCTGCCGGCGCTCAAGCGTAACGCCGTCATCGTGGAAGAGAGGTCGTCATGAACATCCCGTCAAAACCCGCGTCGATCGACGTTGAAATCCACGGCAATTTTGTCGATGGACGTGAAGTCGAAGCCGGTAACGGCGCCATGCTCGACGTCCGCAATCCCGCGACCGGCGACGTGATCGCCCGCATTCCGAACTCCACCGCGGAAGACATCGACCGCGCCATGAAAAGCGCGCGCGCCGCGTTCGAAGGCAAGGCCTGGGGCGGCATGGACACGCGTGCCCGCGCCCGCCTGGTCAACAAGCTTGCAGACGCGTTCGAGGCCAATCTCGACAGCCTGTACCGGCTGGAGACGCTCAACAACGGCCGCCCGGTCAACGAGACCCGCGCCCAGCTCTCCCGCCTGCCCGACTTCTTCCGCTACTTCGCCGGCGTTGCGCTGTCGCGCCGCGACTCCGTGATCCCCGTCGAGGGCGCGTATCTGAACTACACGCTCCGCACCCCGATCGGCATCGTCGCCAATTGCACGCCGTTCAATCACCCGCTGATGATCCTGTGCAAGTCGCTCGCCGTGGTGCTGGCGACCGGCTGCGTCACCGTGGTCAAGCCGTCCGAATACACACCGCTCACGACCCTGAAGCTCGCGCAGATCTTCAGCGAGGCCGGCCTTCCGCCGGGCGTCTTCAACATCGTGCTTGGCCTTGGCCAGAACGCCGGCAAGATGCTGGCCGAGCATGGCGACATCAACAAGCTGGTCCTGACCGGCGGCACCGAGGCCGGCCGCATCGCCGGCAGCGCCGCCGCAAAGGTGTTTGCGCATCAGACCATGGAGCTCGGCGGCAAGACGCCGGTGATGGTGTTCGACGATTTCGACGTCGACCGCGCCGTCAACTACGCCGCGTTCGGCGCTTTCATCGGCGCAGGCCAAACCTGCGTCTGCGCCTCGCGCCATATCGTCCAGGCTTCGATCTACGACGAGTTCGTCGAGAAGCTGCAGGCCAAGACCCGCACGATCCGCGTCGGCGATCCCTTCGATCCCGCGACCCAGATGGGTCCCGTGATCTCGGCGAAACAGCGCGACCGCGTTCTCAACTATGTGGGTTACGGCCACGCCGATGGTGCGCGTCTCGTCACCGGCGGCGTTGCCGCGAAGGTGCCCGGTCACGACAACGGCTATTTCATCGAGCCGACGGTGTTCGCCGACGTCAAATCCGACATGCGCATCTTCCAGGAGGAGGTGTTCGGCCCGTTCACCTCGGTGACGCCGTTCAAGGACGAGGCCGATGCGCTCCGCCTTGCCAACGACTCGCCGTTCGGCCTCGCCGCCGCGATCCGCACCCGCGACGTCGCCCGTGCGCACCGCGTCGCAGCCTCGGTCAAGGCCGGCATCGTCTGGATCAACGATCACCACCGGCTCGATCCGGCCTCGCCCTGGGGCGGCGTCGATGATTCCGGCATCGGCCGCGAATGCGGCACCGAAAGCTTCAACGACCATTTCAACACCAAGAGCGTGATGGTCGCGACGCACGAGCAGCCGTTCGACTGGTACCGCGACACGGCCAACCAGAAGCGATTGAACTGACAGAGACCAGGAGCGGCTGACCGCCCGAAGAAGGCGGGCCGCATCAACCAGAACGACAGTCAAGGGAGAGCGTATATGTCGACATCGGTGAACGCGGGCGGCCGTCTGGATCGGCTGCCGATCGGACCATTCCATCGCCGCATCATGCTGCTGATCGGCATCGGCATGTTTTTCGACGGGTTCGACATCTATATCGCCGGGACCGTGCTGAGCGTGACGCTGAAGACCGGCTTTTCGACCCTCGCGCAGAACGCGGCCTTCATCTCCGCGACCTTCGTCGGCATGATGCTGGGATCGTTCGGCACCGGCTTCCTCGGTGACCGCTACGGACGCCGCTTCACCTATCAATTCAATTTGCTGCTTTTCGGCCTCGCCTCCCTCGCCGCGGCGTTTTCGCCGAACATGGCCTTCCTGATCGCCTGCCGTTTCGTGATGGGCGTCGGATTGGGAGCGGAGAACGTCGTCGGCTATTCCACGATGACGGAATTCGTGCCTGCGCGCACCCGCGGCAAATGGCTCGGCTTCACGACCGTCTGCGTCGTCACGGGCCTGCCCGTCGCGCTGCTGATCGCCTCCGTGCTGGTGCCGCAATTCGGCTGGCGCTCGATGTTCGTGCTCGGCGGCGTCGGTGCGCTCGTGGTGTGGTACATGCGCAAGTCGCTGCCGGAATCGCCGCGCTGGCTGGAAGCTGTGGGACGCACCGCGGAAGCGGAAGCGCTGATGCAGGCCATCGAGAAGGAGGCGGCGCAAGGCCAGCCCTTGCCGGCTCCCGCGCCCGTCACCTCAGTTCCCGTCGCCGCCGATCTCGGCACGCTGTTCACCGCGCCCCTGCTGTCGCGGATGATCGTCGGCTCGGTCTGCCTGATCACGATCAACACGCTTCTTTATGGCTTCGTAACCTGGCTGCCGGTGTTCTTCGTCAAGCAGGGCCTCTCGATCGCGACCTCGTTCGGCTATTCGCTGCTGATGGCGCTCGGTGCACCGATCGGCTCGGCCATCGGTGCGTTGACCGCCGACCGCTGGGGTCGCAAGCCGACCATCATCGGCGCGTCGCTGATCACGGTGGCGCTCGGCATCGTCTATCCCATGATCTCGGATCCGATCCTGCTGCCGGCCGTCGGCTTCGCGCTGACCGTGCCGATCTACGTCCTGGTCGCGCTGCTGTTCGGCATCTACATCCCCGAACTGTTCCCGACCGAGGTTCGCCTGCGCGCCTCCGGCATCGTCAACACGCTGGGTCGCGGCGCCACGATCGTCACGCCGTTCCTCGTGGTCTCGCTGTTCGAGTCGCGCGGCGTGGCCGGCGTGATGGCGCTGATGATCGGCCTCCTCGTGGTGCAGATCATCACGGTCTGGGCGATGGGCATCGAGCCCAGGCATCGCAGTCTGGAAGAGCTGAAGGCCGAGGAATCGGCGTCGCCGGTGCTGAAGGAAGCGTCCTGAGAGTCTGCCGGACGAGCGCGGCCTGCATGGTTCGAGACGCCCGCCTTTGGCGGGCTCCTCACCATGAGGGTCTAGTATCGGGCCGCACAACGCGACCTCATCCTGAGGGCCCGCCGCAGGCGGGCGTCTCGAAGGATGGGCCGCGGGCGAGCTAGCAACCACGTTTTTCTTCATACGCCCGCTTCCCGCCCCGACGGGCGGACAGATCTGGTTCCCGTTGCGCCGCCTCCTCATCCTGCGCTCAACATTGCATGTTCGCCACGCGATGCGATGCAAAGGAGCTCACGATGACCGCAGAGACCGCTGACCTGAACTACGGCTCGATCGGCTTACTCCTTGGCGCCCTGCACGCCCGCAAAATCTCCGCATCGGAATTGCTCGACCACACCATCGCCCGCATCGAGGCACTCGACGGCCCGATCAACGCGATCGTCGTTCGCGATTTCGATCGCGCCAGAGACGCCGCGCGCGCGGCCGATGCCGCGCTTGGCCGCGGCGAGCGGCGGCCGCTGCTCGGCATTCCCGTGACGCTCAAGGAACCGTTCAACGTCGCCGGCTTGCCGACGACATGGGGCTTTCCGCATTTCAGGGATTTCAGGCCGGCGGAGGACGCCCTGCTCGTCTCGCGGCTGAAGGCGGCGGGCGCAATCATCATCGGCAAGACCAACATCCCGATCGGCCTCAGGGATTTCCAGAGCTACAACGAGATTTATGGCACGACGAGCAATCCGTGGGATCTCGGCCGGTCGCCCGGCGGCTCGTCGGGCGGATGCGGCGCGGCGCTGGCCGCCGGCTTCAGTCCGCTGTCGATCGGCTCGGACATCGGCGGCTCGATCCGGGTGCCCGCACATTTCTGCGGCGTGTTTGGTCACAAGCCGAGCCTCGGTCTCGTCCCGCTGCGCGGCTACAGTCTGCCGCCGGCACCGCCCGTCCCCGGCCAGGGCGATCTCGCCGTCGTCGGGCCGATGGCGCGCACCGCCTCGGATCTCGCTCTGTCGCTCGACGTGATCGCCGGCCCCGACGAGACCCGCGACGGCGTCGGCTATCGCCTTGCGCTGCCCGCGCCGCGCCATGACCAGCTCAAGAATTTCAGGATCCTCGTAGTCGACACGCATCCGCTGATGCCGACGGGGAACGCCGTGCGTTCGGCCATCGGGCGATTGGCGGAGCGGCTCGAACGTTCCGGCGCGCGGGTTGCGCGTTCGAGCACCTCGCTGCCCGATCTCGCAGACTCCGCGCGGCTTTACATGAAGCTCTTGAACGGCGCGCGAAGCCCGCGCCTGACGCCGGCCGTCCTCGCCGAGGCGCAAGGAATTGCCGCGGCACTCTCGCCCGACGACCGCAGCCTGCAGGCCGAGCGCGCCCGCGGCTGGGGCGCGCTCCATCGCGAGTGGCTCGCGTCCGATGCAGCCCGGCTGCAGCTGCAACAGAAGTGGTATCAGCTCTTCCGCGCGTTCGACGCGGTGATCTACCCGGTCGCCGCGGTGCCGGCCTTTCCGCAAGACCAGTCCGAGCCGTTCGACGCGCGGCAGCTCGACATCGACGGCAAAGCCTACAACTACTCGGACGCGTGCTTCATCTGGGCCGACCCCGCCTCGACCTGCGGATTACCGGCAACCGCCGTTCCGATCGAGCGCACGCCGTCAGGCCTGCCGGTCGGCGTCCAGATTATCGGGCCGTATCTGGAGGACCGCACGACGATCGCGCTGGCCGAACTGATCGAGCGCGAGTTCGGCGGCTTCGTGCCGCCGCCGTCGCTCGCTGCGAGATAGCTAGGTTCTGTCCGCCGACTGCGCTGCCACCGCCTGCACGGCGACATCGGCAACTTGCCGCAGCGCCTCGCGGTCCGCGCCTGACGACGCCATCACGCCCATGCCGACCGACACGGCCGACACATAACGCGCAAGCGCGGCAGGATCGGCGCTCTCCTTGAGGTCGCCTTCGGCCTTGGCACGGACAAAGCGGTCGCGGAGCTGGTCTTCGTTCTGGGCGCGGCGGGCGGCGAGCTCGAAGGGGACATTCTCGGAGCCGGTGCCGCAGGCGATGCCGCCTTGCACGAGCAGGCAGCCGGGCGGATTGGCGGGATCGGTCTGCTTGTCGGCGATGCCCATCAGCATCCGCTCGGCGACCGCGCGGGCGGTGGGGGCCGCGACCACCTCGTCCATCCAGACGCCGCGCAGCTTGGTGTAGCGGTCGAGGGCTGCCTTCAGCAGGCCTTCCTTGTTGCCGAAGCAGGCATAGAGGCTGGGTGGGTTGATGCCCATGGCCTCGGTGAGCTGGGCGATGGTGGCGCCCTCATAGCCATGGCGCCAAAACACTTCCATCGCCTGGTCCAACGCCATTTCGGCGTCGAATTCGCGGGGGCGTCCCATGCCCATGACTTCGGTCTCCTCGGAATCGGCGCTTCGCCCCAGTCAACGCCTGATGCTATCTATTTGTTCTCGCTTTATTTTCTCTTTCGCCTTCCCATTCTTGCGGTAAGCGGCTACAATTTTCTTAGTGAACGGTACATAAGTATCTTGCGCTGCGATATCCAGCTCCACATCTGTAGTGAACACTACATATCTGGAGCGCGCAAATGCCCCCCTCCCAAAATACCCCCCGCGCCGGCCGTTTCCGCCGCCTTCTCGGCGGCGCCGCCATCGTGGGCGCCCTCGCCGTAGCCGGCTCGATCGCGACCGGCCACTACTTCCATGCCGCGCAGGCCACCGCGGCGGCGGCGGCCGCTGAACAGGCCGTCCCCGTGACGGTCGCGCTGATCGAGCCGAAGCAGACCGTGCTGTGGGACGATTTCTCCGGCCGGCTCGAAGCCATCCAGCGCGTCGAGCTTCGCCCGCGCGTCGCAGGCGCGATCCTCTCCACCAACTTCACCGAAGGCGCGCTGGTGAAATCCGGCGACGTGCTGTTCAAGATCGATCCGGCACCTTACGCGGCGGAGGTCGACAAGGCCGCGGCCCAGCTCGAAGCTGCCAAAGCGCGCGTCGTGTTCACCCAGAGCGAACTCGAGCGCGGTGCGCAGCTCGTCGGCAACGCGGTCGTCACCCGGCGCGACTATGACCAGCGCGACAATGCCAATCGCGAGGCCATCGCCAACGTGAAGGCGGCCGAGGCGACGCTCCAGACCGCCAAGCTCAATCTCGACTACACCGAGGTGCGCGCGCCCGTGGACGGACGCGTCGGCAAGATCGAGGTCACCGTCGGCAATCTCGTCGCCGCCGGCACCGCCTCCCCGGTGCTGACCTCGTTGGTTTCGATCAATCCGATCTACGCCTCGTTCGACGCGGATGAAGAGGTCGTGCTGCACGCCCTGAACTCGATCGCGGACGGCTCCGGCAAGCGCGGCAATCTCGACCAGATCCCGGTGGAGATGGCGACCTCGGGCGGGCTCTCGGCCAAGGGCCACATCCAGCTCATCGACAACCAGGTCAACGGCCAGAGCGGCACCATACGCGTCCGCGCGGTGTTCCGGAACGACGACGGGCGTCTGATCCCCGGCCAGTTTGCCCGCGTGCGCATGGGCCAGCCGACGCAGCAGACGCTGGTGATGATCGACGAACGCGCGATCGGCACCGACCAGGACAAGAAGTTCGTGATGGCGGTCGGTGACGACAGCCGCGCGGTCTACCGGCCGATCACGCTCGGCGGCGCGGTCGACGGCTTGCGGATCGTCACGTCGGGCCTGAAGCCCGGCGAGCGCATCGTCGTCAACGGCTTGCAGCGCGTGCGTCCGGGCGCCCTCCTCAAGACCGAGGTGGCGGCCATGGGCGCGCGCGGGCAGCAAGCTTCCAACCACAGCAACCAGGACGTGGTGCAACGCTAGTGTTCTCAGTCATTCCGGGGCTCGCGTAGCGAGGGCCTGGAATGACGAAATCTAGATACTCCCATCACTTCACCTCTGGATTCCGGGTTCGCGCTTCGCGCGCCCCGGAATGACGGTGGAGCTGTGGGGAGACGACCAAGACATTGCCCAGGGGCAAAACCATGAATCTCTCGAAGTTCTTCATCGACCGTCCGATCTTTGCCGGCGTTCTCTCCGTCCTGATTTTCCTTGCCGGCCTGATCTCGCTGTTCGCGATGCCGATCTCGGAATATCCCGATGTCGTGCCGCCCTCCGTCGTGGTGCGCGCGACCTATCCCGGCGCCAATCCCAAGGTGATCGCGGAGACGGTCGCGACGCCGATCGAGGAGCAGATCAACGGCGTCGAGAACATGCTGTACATGTCGAGCCAGGCGACCACCGACGGCGCGATGACGCTGACGGTGACGTTCCGCCTCGGCACCGACCCCGACAAGGCGACGCAGCTGGTGCAGAACCGCGTGCAGCAGGCCGAGCCGCGCCTGCCCGCCGTGGTGCGCCAGCTCGGCATCATCACCAAGAAGTCCTCGCCCGATCTCACCATGGTGGTGCATCTGCTGTCGCCGAACGGCCGCTACGACATGACGTATTTGCGCAATTACGCCGTGCTCAACGTCAAGGACCGCCTTGCCCGGATCGACGGCGTCGGCGACGTGCAGCTCTATGGCGCCGGCGACTATTCAATGCGGGTCTGGGTCGATCCGCAGAAGACGGCCGAGCATGGGCTGACCGCGAGCGACATCGTGAAGGCGATCCAGGCGCAGAACGTCGAGGCCGCCGCCGGCGTGGTCGGCTCCTCCCCGAACGTGAGGGGTATCGATCTCCAGCTCTCGGTCAATGCCGAAGGACGGCTCGCCAACGAGGAGCAGTTCGGCGACATCGTGGTCAAGACCGGCAGCCGCGGCGAAGTCGTCCGCTTGCGCGACCTCGCGCGCATCGAGCTCGGGGCCTCCGAATACGGCCTGCGCTCGCTGCTGGACAACAAGCAGGCGGTGGCGATCCCGATCTTCCAGGCGCCCGGCTCCAACGCGCTGCAGATCTCCGACAACGTCCGCGCCACCATGGCCGAGATCAAGAAGAACATGCCGGAAGGCGTGTCCTACCAGATCGTCTACGACCCCACCCAGTTCGTGCGATCATCCATTGAAGCGGTGATCCACACCCTGCTGGAGGCGATCGCGCTGGTGGTGCTGGTGGTGATTCTGTTCCTGCAGACCTGGCGCGCCTCGATCATTCCGCTGCTGGCCGTGCCGGTGTCGATCGTCGGCACCTTCGCGGTGATGCACGTGTTCGGCTTCTCCATCAACGCGCTCAGCCTGTTCGGCCTCGTGCTCGCCATCGGCATCGTCGTCGACGACGCCATCGTCGTGGTCGAGAACGTCGAGCGCAACATCGAAGCCGGGCTGTCGCCGCGCGATGCCACGTACCAGGCGATGCGCGAGGTGTCGGGGCCGATCATCGCGATCGCGATGGTGCTGATCGCGGTGTTCGTGCCGCTCGCCTTCATCTCCGGCCTCACCGGTCAGTTCTACAAGCAGTTCGCGCTGACGATCGCGATCTCGACCGTGATCTCCGCTGTCAACTCGCTGACGCTGTCGCCGGCGCTGTCGGCGCTGCTGCTCAAGGGACACAACGAGCCCAAGGACAGGCTGACGATCGTCATGGAGAAGGGCCTTGGCTGGTTCTTCCGCGGCTTCAACAAGGCCTTCACGCGCTCCTCCGAGAATTACAGCGGCACCGTCACCAAGGTGATCTCGGGCAAGGCCGCGGTGATGGGCCTCTATGTGTTGCTCGTCGGCCTGACCGCCCTCCTGTTCCAGCAGGTGCCGAGCGGTTTCGTGCCGGGCCAGGACAAGCAATACCTGGTCGGCTTCGCCCGCCTGCCTGATGGCGCCACGCTCGACCGCAGCGAAGAGGTGATCCGCAAGATGAGCGACATCGCACTGACCCAGCCCGGCGTCGAGAGCTCGGTCGCCTTCCCGGGCTTGTCGATCTCCGGCTTCACCAACTCCTCCAACGCCGGCATTGTGTTCTCGACGCTCAAACCGTTCGACGAGCGCAAGGGGCCGGCCCTGAGCGGCAATGCCATCGCGGCCGACCTCAACAAGAAGTATGCGGGCATCCAGGAGGCCTTCATCGCCATGTTCCCGCCGCCGCCGGTCAACGGCCTCGGCACCATCGGCGGCTTCAAGCTGCAGATCGAGGATCGCGCCGGTCTCGGCTATGACGCGCTGAACGAAGCGACCAACGCGTTCATGGCAGCGATGCAGAAGGCGCCGGAGATCGCCGGCGTGTTCTCGAGCTTCCAGGTCAACGTGCCCCAGCTGTTCGCCGACATCGATCGCACCAAGGCGCTCCAGCTCGGCGTGCCCGTGACCGAAGTGTTCAACACGCTGCAGATTTACCTCGGGTCCTACTACGTCAACGACTTCAACAAGTTTGGCCGCACTTATTCGGTCCGGGTCCAGGCCGACGCGCCGTTCCGCGCCCGCGCCGACGACATCAGGCAATTGAAGGTGCGCTCCTCCTCCGGCGACATGGTGCCGTTGTCGGCGCTGCTCAAGATCCGCCAGAGCGCAGGGCCGGAGCGCGCGATCCGCTATAACGGCTTCCTGTCCTCCGACATCAACGCGGCGGCCGCGCCCGGCTTCTCCTCGGGCCAGGCACAGGAAGCGGCGACGCGGATCGCGGCGGAGGTGCTGCCGCCCGGCTTTGCCTTCGAATGGACCGACCTGACCTATCAGGAGTTCATCGCCGGCAATTCGGGCCTGTGGGTGTTCCCGCTGGCGATCCTGCTGGTGTTCCTGGTGCTGGCCGCGCTCTACGAGAGCCTGACCCTGCCGCTGTCGATCATCATGATCGTGCCGATGGGGCTTCTGGCTGCGATGTTCGGCGTCTGGATCTCGAAGGGCGACAACAACGTCTTCACCCAGATCGGCCTCATCGTGCTCGTGGGGCTCTCGGCCAAGAACGCGATCCTGATCGTCGAATTCGCGCGCGAGCTCGAATTCGCGGGCCGCACGCCGATCCGGGCCGCGATCGAGGCCAGCCGCTTGCGGCTTCGCCCGATCCTGATGACGTCGATGGCGTTCATCATGGGCGTGCTGCCGCTGGTGCTCTCGACCGGCGCCGGCTCGGAGATGCGGCGGGCGATGGGCGTTGCGGTGTTTTCCGGCATGATCGGCGTCACCGTGTTCGGCCTGTTCCTGACACCGGTGTTCTATGTGCTGCTGCGGACCGTCACCGGCAACAAGCCGCTGGTGCATCACGGCAGCGACATCAGCGCGGCGCCGGTCCAGGGCGTGAGCCACGAAGGCGCAACTCACTAGATCAGGGAAATCCCCGAGATCAGCAACAGAACGAGCACGGTCTTGCGAAAGACCGTCTCGTTGACCCGGTGAAAGGCGATCACGCCTAACGCCGATCCCGCGAACAGCGCCGGCAGGCTGACCGCGAGGTCGACGAAGACCTTCGACGACAGATCCTGGTGCCCGACCAGGAGCGCGATCGCAAACACCTGCATCGCGGCGATGAACGGCTGCACCAGGCCGCGCTGCTCGCTCTTGGGCATGCCGCGCATGTCGCACCATATCGTCGGGATCGCGCCCGGCATCGCCGTGAGGCCGCCGACCAACCCTCCCCCGAATCCGATCAGCGCGACCCAGTGCCGGCCGACGGCTTCGCCGGCCGTCACCAGCGTCGGCCGCAGCAGCATGTAGGCTGCATAGAGCGAGACGATGATGCCGAAGCCGCGCCTGAGCAGATGCGTGTCGGTGGACTGCAACAGCGACACCGCGATGGGAACGCCGATCAATCCGCCGACGATCAGCAACAGGCTGCCTTCCCAGCGGATGTTGCGGCGGAGCGCCCACAGATTGGTGGCCTGCACGCCGATGCTGCACGCCATCATCAGCGGCACAGCCTCGAGCGGCTGAAACACCCGGAGCAGGATTGCGCCTGCGACCGCCGAGAAGGCGAAGCCCGAAAGCCCCGAGACGAAGGCGCCGGCGAAGACGGCAACGCTGAGCAGCATGAGGGTGGTGACATCGGGCACGGCCGTCCTCCGCTCAATCGTAGGGGATGTACGAAACCGCGGCGCCCGTGCTCTCGGTGCAGACGGCCGGCTCGCGCGGAAAGGACACGTGCATCGCGTGGGCGTGGGAGCGTTCCAGCATCGCCAGTCCAATCAGCTGAAGCGTGACGAGCGCCGCGGTGAGCGCGATCGCGACGATGTTGGCATTACGCCTGTTCGAATGTGGGGTGGCCGGCGGTGCGCTCGCACGCGTCAGATTGGTTGGCATGTGCTGAAATGTCCTCTTCGTTGCTGACCGGAATGACTTCATTCAAAAGCAATGTGTCGTGCGGCTCGCCCAGCAAATGGCGATAGCGCTGCAAAGCACGCCGCGCGTCGATCTCGCGCTGGCTGCGAAGGGCCGCACCGACGCGCGCGACGATGTCGCGGAAGGCGGCGATGAAAGCAGGTGATTCCGTTCGCATGACACTCTCCTCTCAATGGCACGAGAGACTGACGGAATTGACTTCCGCCTGCTGTGAGTTGCTTCACACGAAGATCGAGACCGCCGCACAAGAAATCGTGTGACGTGTCTCTAGAAGAGAACGCCAATAGTCGCGTCATTCGATCGAATGAGGCGCGATAACTTTCTCATGATGCTGCTGATTGAACCTATCGCGCGCTGGCGCGACCAGCCTCTCGCCCGCGGCCCGCGCGTCAGTGCACGAGCGGATTGGAAAATCCCGCGGCGAGCTTGACGAGATCGGCCTGGCGCGACACGCCGGTCTTGGCGAAGACGCGATGCAAATGCGTCTTCACCGTCGTCTCGGCGATGCCGAGTGCGATCGCCGTCTCCGGCACGCCGCCGACCTCGACGATCGACTGCAGGACCCGCAGCTCGGCAGGCGTCAGGTCGAACGTGCGGTCGATGAGGCCGGCGCCCGCGCGGCCGTCGAGCTCGGCGCGCCAAACGAACAGTGCGCCCACCGCCGAGCTGCGGTCCGCAGCCCCCTCGCGCAGCAGCGACGGCAGCGCGATGACGTTCGCGACATGGTAGGAACCGCTGCGCGACATCAGCGGGATCTTTCGGCCGGCAGCCGCCGCCAGGGCGACCTGCCCGGCGTCACGAAAGATGTCGCGCAAATCCCGGTTCGCCTCGGATGATCGTGCCACCAGCCGGCCCGAGACCGTCTGCAGCACGTCGGCCTCAGTCAGAATCGCCTCCGCGGCCGGATTGCTGTGGACGATGTTGCAGGCGGAATCGAGCAGGATGACGCCGGCGGCCAGCCGGTCCACCACATCGGCCAGCGCGATCGCGCGCTGCTGCTTCCGCTCGATCGCCTTGTTGATCAAGAGGGCGCGGCTCGTATGCGCGACGAGCGACTGCATCCGCGCCCGCTTCTCCGCATCGAGCATGTCCCTGCCCGGGATCACGGTCAGCAACATCGGACAGGGCGAAGCCGACTGCTCCAGCACCACGTTGGCGACATCGGCGCAGCCCTGCGGGCGCAGCCATTCCTGATAGAAGCGGCCGCGGCGATAGTCCTCGAAGTCCACGAGGTCAGGGATGTTGCGCACCTCGCCGTAGCGCGGGAGCCTCGCGAGCGGGTCGTACTGGGCGTAGGTCTCGGCGTAGAGCTGGATGTAGTGCGGGTCGACCCCGCAATAGAAATGCGTCGCGCCTGATTTGCTGACCGGATTCTTCGAGATCAGTCCGCAGGCCCTGCTGCCGATGAAATCATTAACCATGACGATCACGTCGTTCCACAACTCAGGGTGGAGACCGGCGTCATAGATGCTCTCGATCAGCTCGGAATGTTTGGGACGTCGGGGCATCTAAACAGCCAGAGGTCAAGCATGGAGGCGGCGAAATGTGTTCGTGCCCGGCGGCCTCTGTGAGTCTATCGAGAAAGCAAAAGGTTCAACTTCGGCGACGATGTGCCGCTCAGTTGACGAGCGGATTGGCGAAGCCCGCAGCGAGCTTGACGAGGTCGGCCTGCCGGGACACACCGGTCTTGGCGAAGACGCGGTGCAGATGCGTCTTCGCGGTCGTCTCTGCGATGCCGAGCGCCGCCGCCGTTTCGGGAACGCCGCCGACCTCGACGATCGACAGGAACACGCGCAGCTCGGCCGGCGTGAGATCGAAGGTCCGCGCGACCAGTTCGCCGTAGGACTGACCTTGAAGCGAGACCTTGCGCAGCAGCAGCGCACCGACGGCATCGGCGACCCGCTCGCTGCCGTTGCGCAGCACGGACGACAGCGGCAGGACGTGCGCGACGTAGCGTTCGCCTGACGGTGAAAGCAGCGGAATAGCGTTTGCCCTCGCCGCCAGCAAGGCAGTTTCGCTGCGGGCCGCAAACGCCTCGCGCAGCATCTGATTGGCCTCCAGGCTGCAGGTCACGAGCTGCCCGGCGACGGACCGCACGACATCGGCGGCTGCGAGCAAGTCATGTCCCGCGGAATTGGCATGCACCATCCGGCAGGACGCATCGAGCAGGAAGACGCCGGAGACCAGATTGTCGAGGACGTCGGCCAGCGCCGTCGCCAGGGTCAATCGCGAATCGATGGCGCGGTTGATCAGCAGCGCGCGGCTGGCGTGCGGAACGATCAGCGAGAGACGGTGTTTCATCGCGGGATCAACCATGCGCCGGCCCGACAACACCGTCATCATCACCGGGCAGCTCGCATTCGACGCGTCGAGAACGACGTTGGCGGCATCGCTGCAGCCCTGCGGCTGCATCCATTCCTGATAGAAGCGGCCGCGCCGGTACTCGTCGAAGTCGACGAGATCGGGGATGCTCACGATCCGGCCATGCGGCGGCAGGACCGTCAGCGGATCGAACTTCGAGTGCGTCTCCGAATAGAGCTGGATGTAGTGCGGATCCGCTCCGCAATAATAATGCGTGACGCCGAACTTGCTGATGGAGTCCTTGGAGAACAGCCCGCAGGCCTGACCGCCGACGAAATCGCGAATGCCGGTGACGACGTTGTTCCACAACGAGGGATCGAGCCCGGCGTCGTAGATGGACTCGACCAGGTCCGGCAGCTTTCGAGGTCCTTGCATGGCTGTCAATCGCCTGAGTGATCAATATCACCGACGATAGCACAACCACAGCATGCGCCATCCTCCGATCGGAGGAGGTGCCGGCCGGGCGGATGGCGCCCGGCCGGCGGACGTCGCGTTCAGACCGCCAGGGCTGGTGCCGGCTCAGAACGCGACGCGAACACCACCCTTGGCCGTACCGGTGCGGCTCTGGTCGGACATCATCATGCCCTCGACCGCGCCGAACACGGACACATTCCTGGTCGTGCGATAGTCGAAGCCGAATCCGGCGACGGCACCGACCGTGCTGCGGCTGCCAGGCGTGACGAAGGACAGGTTCTGGCCGAGCAGCACCGTGTTCACGGCCGTGTCGCCGGCGCGCTGAAGCGCGATGACGCCGCCATGGACGTTGGCCTTCAGCTCGCCGCGAGATGCGAGATCGCCAAGCCCTCCGCAATGATATTTCCGGAATTACGAATCGTTCCTCCCGTCCCGATTTGAAGCCCATATGACCCGCCAGTCCCTCGGATCGTTCCGGAATTGTCCAGATCGAGCGTGCGCACCGTTGCTATCGCAAACGCCGCATTTGCCCCTGCGATCAAACCTGAATTCGTGATCGTGGCGCGGCTTGCAACGATTCCAAGAACGTCCCCGGAGATTGTACCCGAATTAACGACAGACAGCGTGTCCGTCACGGAAATAGCCTGTGAGCCCGAGATCGTACCCGTATTCCGAATTCTGGCGGTATCGCTGCGGGTTGCGATACCGGTCGCGCCCGTTGCTACGATCGCTCCGGAGTTTGCAATCTCCGCATCGCTGGCGTCGATGCCTCTCGCCTCTCCCTGAACGCGATCGGAATTGTCCAAGACCATCACACCGACGGAGATTCCACTGCCATTTGAACCCTGTGCGATGATCTGTCCGGCGTTCGAACCATTGAAGATGACTGCATTGACTGCAGCACCGCCCGGGTCGAATGCCACAATCTGACCGTGCCGGTGTCAAATACGGTCCCGTCCCTGTGCCGGTCAGAGTCGCTCCCGAAGCGATATTGTAGGTGTTGCCGACGTCGGTCGCCGTGCCATAACCATTCGTTCCGTTCGCGTTCGTCGTCGTACCCGGGCAGCTCACCGTCGTGTTGTTGACGGGTGACGGCGGCGTGCATGCAGCCTCGGCTCGTTCTGCCACGAACAGCGGCGTCAGCAGCATCGCCGGCGCAAGAAGGCGGATCGAGCGCCGCACCAACCGCCGTCGCGCGATATCGCTCAAGAGCGTCACATTCATCGTCTTCGTTCCCCGATCGAAGCCTCACGCGCAGTGCCGGCGCAAGCGTGTTCTGGCCGGCCTCATCCGATCGAAGGAGGCGGCAGCGAGCATCTGAATCGCTTAGCGTTAAGGTAGAAGCGGCTCACGCATCCGACTTGGACGGAAACGACCGGCTTTTGGCGCCGAACGAACCGAACGCGGTTCGCCCGGAAGTGGTGCAAAGCTGCGACACCCTTCGAATGGCTTATGCCTGGTCCCAGCCAACCTTCTCGGTGCTCTCGGCCCAGACCGCCGCGCGATAGATCTCGCGACCGCCTGCATCGCGCACGCGGATCCAGGCGTCGCGATCGCGCAGATCGTCCCGCCAGACGAAGAGATGCCGCGCCATCTCGTCGGCCACGACGAACGTCGCCTTGGGTTGCTCGAAGACCATGCCGCCCGGATCGATCTTCACGACATTGTCGACCAGGAGATCAAAGAAGAAACGGCGCATTCCACACTCCAACTCGCCGCAGAAGGGCGCGGCGTCATCACTCATTCCGCACGCCAGAACACGTAATCGGCCGAATACGGCACGCTGCGATAGGCGCCCGGCTCGTCGCACGGCCCCCTCGCCATCCCGCCTTGCGTGTTGATGCGCTGGACATGGGTCACGCCGTAGAACAGGCCGTTGCCGGTCTGGGTGACGACACCGAACTTCAGCCAGGGGAGATCGTCGCCGGTGCGGCCCGCCGCGCGCGCCACGATCCTGGCTTTGACCGCGCTGCCATCCCTGTGCTCCCACACCAGCGTACGCGCGTCGACCGCCTCCCAATGCAAGGCCGCGTAGTGGCGCCCCACCGAATTGTCGCCATCCATGAGTGCGGCCGCAGGCTCGCGTGCCTGCCAGACGAGCTGGTTTTCGCCGTCACGCTGGCACTCGTAGATCTGCGCGCCCTCGGCATGGAGCGCGGCGCCGGGAATCTCGCCGGGGACGCGGATCTCGTCGGGTGTTCCCGCGAGGGCAAGCGATCCATGCAGCAGGCCTGCGAGAACGAAGCCGCGATGCAACGCGCGTTTCACGGTCATGACTCCTAGATCAAGGATCATGTCAAATCCCTTTCGCTGATTGAAATCGACGGCTGGCGGCAACTCGGTCGCAGCGGCTAGAACGCCCCGCCGCTCCTGACGTCGCTCGGCGTTGCGCCGTAGGCCCGCCGGAAGCAGCGGTTGAAATAAGAGAGATCGCCGAAGCCGACGTCGTAGGCGATCGAGCTCACCGGGCGAGCCGCGAAATCCGGCTCGCGCAGCATGCGATGGGCGCGCTTGAGGCGCTGCTCGGTCAGGAAGGACGAGAAGGTCTTGCCGTCGGCCTCGAACAATCGCTGCAGATAGCGCGGCGTCACCCCGAGCTCCTGCGCGACGCTGGCCACCGACAGATCCTGCTGCCAGCAATTGTTGGCGATGAGGAACTTCGCCCTCTGCAGCCGCGCCGCCTTGACACCGCGCCGTCCGGTCACGTCCCGGGCATGATCCGTCGCACCGAGAACGAGCGCCAGCAGATCGTGCAGATGGGCGACGCCGAGCTGGCGCATCGCGGGGACCGCCAGTGCCCGCTCGTGCACCAGCGCAATGGCGTAGTCGACCAGCAGCCGCAGACCGGTCGTGTCCTCCGGGATGACGCGCATCACCGCATCGTCGACGTCCACGATCATGGGGGCCAGCACGCGTCTCGGCACACGCAGCGAGAAACCGCTTCCCAGCAACAGCCGCTCGAAGGTCGTGACGTCCTCCGCGCTCGTCAGGACCGCCTCTCCGGCGTGAAGCTTCAGATCGCGGCCTCGTTCCGATATCCCGAGAACGCCGGACCTGTTCACGATCAGAGCAAGGCTGTCGTCGCCATCGGCGATCAGCTGCTTCGTTCGAATGACCCGCGCGCCGCACATACCTCCGATCAGCAACTGGGCTTCCGGCAGAACGTGGGAGGTGAAGCTCGCCGCGGCCGGCTTTCCGTCCCTGGCTTCGACCTCCGCCTTCAGCACGCCGCGGCAATAGAATTCGCGCAGGAGCGGCACGCGCTCGTCCTCGGGAATGTCGTCCGTTGAAACATTGAAAATGGAAAATTCATCCTTGCCGCTCACTGCAATATCTCCAACCGACAAACAAAGTCCGGCGATGCGCCGAGGTCCCGCCGCGCCCGCGCTCGATACGCATCGCGCATTGCCTCCGTTACGCATGCTGCTCTCCTTCGCGTGGCGCCATATACGAAAGTCCTAGGCGACCCGCGTCCTGCGTTCGGAGGACGGGGAAGCCGTGTGCATCACAATGCATTGAGATTGCGCGAGCGCACCGCTTGCGCTGTGAAATGGATCACACCACGTCGTCGCCGCTGGTCGGCTGCGCGAACGGCACAGCGAAGCCGGCGGCGATCTTGACGAGATCGGCCTGCCTGCCGGCGCCGGTCTTTTCGAACAGCCGGCCGAGATGCGTCTTCACCGTCGTCTCGGCGATTCCAAGCCTGGCCGCGATGTCGGGAACACCGCCGATCTCGACGATGGCCATCAGCACGCGCAGTTCGGACGGCGTCAGCCGAAACGCCGCGGCGATCGCATCGGGCACCAGCGACGGCAACATCGTGGCCTTTTGAACGAAGAGCACGGTCGCGGCCATATCGCGCGGCGCATGCCCTTCCCGCTTCAGCGGAAAGGCATGGAGCAGATAATGATGTCCGTTGGACGATGTCACCAGATTGATCTGACGGCTACGGGCCGAGTCATTGTCGGTGTTCGCAAAGATTTCGGAGAGGCCGCGGAATATCTTGTCGGCCTGGGTGTTGCGCGCAACGATCCTGTCGCCGATCATCGCGAAGAGATCCGCATCCGCAAAGAGCTGGCGGCACGCCGCATTGGCATGGACGACCCGGCCCTCGGCATCGAGCAGGCAGATCGCCGTGCTCAGTCCGTCCAGCACATCGGCGAGATCGTCAACGGTATGCGAACGCGCCCTGATCTGGCGGCCCATGGCGCGCGAGCGCTGGATGTGAGGGGCGAGCAGCCGCATGCGCTCGCGCATCGTCTCGTCGACGAGCCCGCGGGAGCGGTGACGCAACATCTGCAGGATCGTGACGCGCGCGTGCGATCGCTCGAGCGTGACGGTCGCCAGGTCCGTCGCGCCCTGCGGTTCCACCCACTCGCGATAGAAGCTGGTCGCCACGAAGTCGGAATGAGGCATGATGTCGGTCACGCCAACAGTACGCCCGGTGGCGAGATCGAAATGGCGGTCGAGCAGCGGATCGAGCTCGACATAGCGGTCGCGATAGAGCTGGCGGAACCTTGCATCCGCGCCGAAATGCTGGTGGATCTCGATCGAGAGCCTGGCTGAATCCCTGGACAGGATCGTCGCGGCACAGCCGCCGACGAAATTCGAAACCTGCTCCAATGCGGCGCCGCGCAGCGCGGGGTCTGCAGCTGCATCGTAGATCTCGCCGACCAGCGAGGAGAACCGGCCTGCCTGCAGGATCGTCATGGGATCGACGATGCAAGTTGCACGCTGCCCCGGTGACGAGCGGGGCGAATGCATCGGGCACTGATGGAAGGAACAGGCCGGCCAATCGCCGCCCAGGGCGAGAAAAAGATGCGACGGCGCAATGCTGGAATATCGAACATCGTCCTTGCGTAATGGCAACCGCAGGATGCGGCTTGGACGTTTTTGCCAAACACTAGGATTAATGCGAACAGCGACTGGGCTGTGTGGACTGGATCACGCGCACGCCGTTCGCGAGCTTTGTTGCCACCAATTCCCGTTGAGGCGGCGAGCAGCTTGCTACACTCTCAACTCTCGTAGGATGGGCAAAGCCGCGCAAGCGGCGTGCCCACCATCTGTCGAACATGGAATTGGTGGGCACGCTTGCGCTTTGCCCACCCTACGGCAGTTGTGCCTGAGCCAGCCTCTCGGCGGAAGCCGGCAATTTACTTCCGGTTCTCTTCGCAGAACTTCAGCGCGGCGAGCGCCTCGCCGGCGCGCGGGATCTGCATCTCGATGCTGTCGTCCTCGTCGTCCTCGAAATCGAGCGTGAGGCGCTTGGCCTTGGAGAGCCGGTCCATGATCGACTGGTCGTATTCGAAGATGCCGCGCACGGTGGTCTTGTCCATGACCTCCCACTTCGCCTTCTTCATGATGTCGGCATCGTCGGTGCCGACATCGGCGCGGAGGATCTCGCCAACCTTGTCCCACTCCCAGCCGTCATAGATCATCACGATCACGATGGCCTTGTCGGAATAGGTGATGACGATGACGTAGTCGCGGTTCTCGTCCTCCTTGTCCTTGTAGCCCCGGCTCGCATTGCAATGCGTGTCCTGCGTGCGCTTCTCGATGGTCCAGTCGCCGACCTTCGATTGTTGCGCCTGCGCGGGTCCCGCGCTCAAGGCGACTGCGCTCAAGACGCCAACAAGCATTCCGGCGGCAAGAAAGACTCGTTTCATGTCGGCCTCCAGCGTGTTCCCCACGCCAGATGACCACCTCTGCCGGCGACCCGCAAGGGCTTCAGCCGGCAGGCAAGGCACGCGGCGAGCGGCTCGCGCCCTAGGCGCGCCGCGGCACGATGGCGATCGGCGTGAAGGTGTAAACCTCCTCGCCGTTCTGGTTGAACATGGTCCACTTCACCAGCGCGATACCCTGCGGCTTCGATTTCGAGGGCGTCAGGCTCATGACCTCCCCGACCAGGTGCAGGCGATCGTTGGGCCGTACCGGCATGGTCCAGCGCAGCCCGTCGACGCCGGCACCGATCAGCGGATGCGGGCCGAAGGGGCGGGCCTGGATCGCGAGGTTCATGGCCATTGCGGCGGTGTGCCATCCCGAGGCAGCGAGCCCGTTGAACAGGGTCGCCTTGGCGGCCTCATGGTCGAGATGCATCGGCTGCGGATCGAACTCAGCCGCGAAGCGCTTGATGTCCGCTTCGGTGACCACCAATTCGGGCGATTTGAACCGCATTCCGATGGTGAGATCGTCGAACCACTCGACCTGCGCCATGATTTTGCCTCGCAATGGCATGCACCGCCCCGCCGTGCGCGGGCGGCTCAAAGATTAACTAAATGCGAGATGTAGCGGCTCTGCGGTGCACAAACCAGCCCAGGGTTCCCCGCGAAACCCCTTTCCCTATTCGACGAAACACGCCTGAAACAGATGGCCGTTTAAGTCGTTGTCAAAATAAATACAGGGACGGCTACCATGCAATTCCTTCTCGACCTCCTCTACGACTACGCCTGCTGCCAGCAACTCGTCGCCCAGCCGCTAAGGGAGGACGAGCTATGATCGAGGTGATCTCCGCCCTCCTCGCCCTTTGCAGCATCGGCGTCTTCGCGGCGCATGCGTTGGATGCCTATCGCACCACGCATTACTGAGTGCCACGCGTCCTCGTGAGTACCCTGCGTCCTAGAAGGGCCGCCGGTAGAAATGTTCTGAATGCGTCGCCGGCGGAAACCTGTTGGCGAGCGCCAGCGCTCCCCTTTCGTCCGTCTCGAGCGCGATCTTCTGCGCGAGCATGACGTCACCGGGCACGAGAAAGCCCGTGGGGACGAAGCACCATCCCATTGTCGCGCGACCGGCCTCATCGACCTCATGGACATTGGCGGCCGTGCCGTAGTGGATGCGATACTTCTTGCCGGTATCGCAACCGATGACATCGAAATACCGGTGCTGCTCGAACTGCGCACGCTGCTCCGGCGTCAGCCATTCGGCCAAAAGCCGGCGGCCCCGCGCATCCGGCGTATTCTCGCCGAAGAAGCGCCGGTAGAGTTCGCGCAGCGCGTGCAGACGGGCACGCGCGGGCGCGCGGAACCAGAGTGCCGCGAACATGAGCAGCTCAGATCAGCCGCCGACCAAGCGGGGATAGAACAGCGTTTCCTGCGCGGTCGGGTCGAACGATTTGATGCGGGTCACTTCGCCGGGCCCGGTGCGGTAGGCGGCGGTAAAGCCGGCCCCGGTCAGCTCCCGAAAACGCCGCTCGGCCCGCGCCAGCGCTTCGGCATTGCCAGGATCAAACTCGTGGCGCGTATCGCCAGTCTGGTCCATCACGATCTGGGTTGCCATCGTTGAGTCTCCTCATGCCCAGCCCCGAACCTGATCAAAGCAAACCTCGTGCCGTCAGTTCCTGATGGCAACAACTTTCTCGCATCGACGCATCACGCCTTGCTGAGCAGGGGCGCTTTCGAACGACGCGGACGTTCGAAAGCGGGCCCCGTCAGCGCGAGGCGGCCGCCCCTCCGCCCTCGTCGATCTGCCGGCCCATCAGGGCAATCGCCTTCTGATAGACGCCGGCGGCATTCCAGGCCTCGATGGCGGCGAAATTCGGCTCGCCCGGCTGGTAACCGGCTCCCGCGCGCCAGCCATGGGCCTTCAGGAAGTTGGCGGTCGAGTTCAGCGCGTTGGCGGCGACCTCGAGATTGCCGGTGCCATAGGCCAGGATGTTCTTGGGCATGAACTGGGTCTGGCCGACCTCGCCATGCATGGAGCCGCGGGTCGATCCCGACAGCGTGCCGCGATCGATCAGCTTCAGCGCGGCATAGAGCTGGTCGGTAAAGAACTCGGGACGGCGGCAGTCATAGGCCAGCGTCGCGATCGACGACAGCATGTTCTGGTTGCCGCGCTGGCTCCCGAAGCCCGTCTCCATGCCCCAGATCGCGATCAGCGGCCCGGGCGGAACGCCGTAGTGCTGCTGGATCGAGGCGAACAGAGCGGCCTGCGACTGCTTGAGCTGCCGCCCCTTGGCGACAATGGTGGTGGCGCCGCGCTTGGCCAGGAACTGGTCGAGCGTCAGGGAAAAGCTGCGTTGGCCCCGGTCGGCGGCGATGGTGGCGCTGGCGTAGTTGGTCTGCATCAGCGCCGAGAGCGCGGTCTGGCCGATGCCCTTTCCTTGCGCCTCCGCGCTGAACTCGCGCTTCCAGGCCTCGAACCCGCCGGGCCCGTTGCCGCACGTGGCGGCCTCGGCCATGGGCAGAGAGAGTAGCAGCGCGGTCGCGCCAATCACTGCTATCGCGACTGTCCTGCCCTTGGTCATTGCTCATTCCTCTCACTGTCACGCGACCGGCTCGCGCGAGCACATGATCCTACGCCCGTTGCAATCGCTCAAGTCCCGACGGGTACAATCAATCCAGGCAAAGCCCTTGACACGGGCGGTCACGCCTCGTCCGTTCCCAGCAGGAAATCCACCATGATGCTCTGGTGCTGCTGGTACATGTCCGTGCCGGTGCCGGTGACACGGCCGAGCTTTTGGGCTGCTGCGATGAACGGCGAGACCTCGGGCTTGGTGATGACGCAGCCGCAATAGGCCGATGGCGCAAGCCGCGCCACATCGACCGGCAGCGGATCGCCATCCTTCATCCCCGCGGGCGTCGCATTGGCGACAAAATCGAAGCCCTGGGGATCCCTGGTGCCGGCCCGCACGGGCGCCTTGCGGAGGCCGTTCAGCCGGTCGATCAGTGCATCGCGGCGCTCGGTCAGGCTGTCATGGATGGCCAGCTCGCTCACCCCGGCCTCGACCAGCTCGAGCGCGATCGCCGAGCCCGCTCCGCCTGCGCCGACAAGCAGCGCCCGCATCCCCCTGGGATCGATCCCCTTGGCCCGCGCGGCACCGACGAAGCCGAGACCATCCACCATGTCGCCGTGCCATGCGCCGTCGGGGCGCCGGCGCATCAGGTTCACGGTTTTCAGGAAGTGTGCGCGCGCCGTCGCACTCGCGCAGGCCTGGTAGCAGGCGAATTTGTGCGGGATGGTCACGACGATGCCGTCGAGGTTCTTCAGCCGCGTCGCTACCGAGAGGAAGTCGGCCAGATCCACTGGTGCCACCTGAACAGGCACGAGGATGGCATCATGCCCCCGCGCGGCAAAGGCGGCGCTCACGCCGGCCGGCGAGCGCACCTGCGCGATGGGATCGCCGACGATGACGTGGAGCCGCGTGGCGCCCGTCGGTGCCGGGATCAAGCCGCTCAAGCCCGGGCCTCCGCCGCGGTTCCGTAAGTCAATTCCAGGCCGTCCAGATTGCCCTCCTTGCGCCATTTGTCGAGCAGCCGCAGGAATGCCACCGGCCCGCGCCAGTACTGGCTGTTTCTTGCCGCAATGGGATCGAACACGCCTTCGTTGTTGTAATAGCCGGGCGTACATTCGGCGAGATAGGTCTGGCGACCGATCGCGGCCTTGACGACCTCCTCGACCCAGGCGTTCTCGGCGGCGAGCGTCGGCTCCAGCGTCCGCGCACCGCGCTTGCGTACCTGGTCGATGACATAGGCGATGTGCTGCGACTGCTCGTCGATGATGTGCGGGAAGTTGGCGCTCTGGCCGGCCTGCACCGTGACGATCAGGAAGCAGTTCGGAAAGCCGCGGCTGTAGAACCCGTGCATCGTCTTGACGCCATCGCGCCAGCGCTCGGACAGGCTCATGCCGTCGCGACCGTGGACCTCGAAGCCCATGCGGCGGGCATAGTCGGTGCCGACCTCGAAGCCGCTGGCATAGATCAGGCAGTCGAGCTCGTAGGCCTTGCCGTCAACGATGACGGCATTCTCCGTGATGCGGTCGACGCCCTGCCCTTTGGTGTCGACGAGATGCACGTTGGGACGATTGAAAGTGTCGAGATATTCATCGTGGAAGCACGGCCGCTTGCAGAACGCCTTGTACCAGGGTTTTAGCGCCGCCGCGGCCGCCTCGTCCTTCACCACTGCATCGACGCGGGCGCGGATCTCCTCCATCTTGCGATAGTCGGCCTGCTCGATGACCTTCAGCGCCTCCTCCATCGAGGTCACCGGCTGCGGTTGCCGGCGCGGCGCCAGCAGGATCTCGCCGAGGAGACCGGTCCAACCGTCCTGCACCAGATCGCGCTCAAACGGCTCGCCGGAGATCACCGCCGTGAAATTGTCCATGCGCTCGCGCTGCCAGCCCGGCTTGAGGCCTTGCGCCCAAGAACGATCCGTCGGCCGGTCGTCGCGCACGCCGATCGCCGATGGCGTGCGCTGGAAGACGTAGAGCTCCCTGGCGGAGCGGCCGAGATGCGGCACGCATTGCACCGAAGTGGCGCCGGTGCCGATGATGCCGACGCGCTTGTCGGCAAGGCCGGTGAGATCACCCTCGGCAGTACCGCCGGTGTAGGCGTAATCCCAGCGGCTGGTGTGGAAGCTGTGGCCTCCAAAGCTCTCGATGCCGGGAATGCCCGGCAGCTTCGGGCGGCTCAGCGGGCCACCGGCGAGAATGACGAAGCGCGCGCGGATGCGGTCGCCGCGATCGGTCTCGACCAGCCAACGCGCCTCCTGCTCCTGCCAGGTCATGCGCGAGATCACGGTCTGAAACAGCGCGCGCTCATAGAGATCGAAGTGGCGGCCGATGCGGCGGGAGTGTTCGTAGATCTCCGGCGCCCGCGCGTATTTGCGCACCGGCATGTAGCCGGTCTCTTCCAGCAGCGGCAGGTAGATGTAGCTCTCGGTGTCGCAGGCCGCTCCGGGATAGCGATTCCAGTACCAGGTGCCGCCGAAATCGGCGGCCTTTTCCACGATACGAAAATCCCCGATGCCGGCCTCGCGCAGCCGCGCGCCGCAGAGCAGCCCGCCGAAGCCGCCGCCGACGATGAGAACTTCGGTGCCTTCGCTGACGGCCTTGCGCGCAAAGCCGGGATCGGCCCAGGGATCGTCGAGATAGCGGCCGAATTCGCCTGTCACCTCGACATACTGCGCCTTGCCCTCGGCGCGCACACGGCGATCGCGCTCGTCGCGATAGCGCGAACGGAGTGCGGAAATGTCGACCGTAGATGCGCCGGCTGTACCGGTCTTGTGTCTTTCCGCTGACATCCATTTCCTCCACGGCGGACGCTGCTTCGCCGGCAGCTCACTTCACTTAGCCCCGAAAAAGTGACGCATGCAATCACGTCGCACGCTTTTTGCGTGAACGGCGCGCGGCGTTCCGCTAACCTCCAGCGCAAATCACAAGCCTTAAGCCGCGCAACGACGCGGCATCCGGAGGAGACCATGCAGGGATTGATGATGGACATGCCGCTCTTGATCAGCGGCCTGATCCAGTACGCAGCCGATTATCACGGCGAAGCGGAAATCGTCGCGCGCGAGATCGAGGGCGACATCCATCGCTATACCTATGCGGACGCCCATCCGCGCATCAAGCGCATGGCGCTGGCGCTGAAGCGGCTCGGCATGAAGCAAGGCGACCGCGTCGGCACGCTCGCCTGGAATACGCACCGGCACTTCGAAATGTTCTACGCCGCCCCCGGCATGGGCTACGTGCTGCACACGGTCAATCCCAGGCTGTTTCCCGAGCAGCTCGTCTACATCATCAACCATGCCGAGGACCGCCTGCTGTTCGTCGACCGCGCCACGCTGCCGATCGTCGAGGCGATCGCGCCGCAGCTGAAAACGGTCGAGGCCTATGTCGTGATGTCCTCGCGCGAGCGGATGCCGGAGGCGAAGCTCGCCAACGTGCATTGCTACGAGGAGCTGCTGGCGAAGGAAAATGATGCCGGCTTCGCCTGGCCGGAGTTCGACGAGAAATCCGCCTCCACCATCTGCTACACCTCGGGCACGACGGGCAATCCCAAGGGCGTGATCTACTCGCACCGCGCCGCGATCCTGCAGACCATGAGCTGCTGCAATTTCGACTTCCTGCCCGGCCATGTCGAAGGCGTGCGTGAGGTCATGATGCCGATGGCGCCGCTGTTCCACGGCAACGGCTGGAACATGCCGTTCACCGCACCCTACACCGGCTCCAAGCTGGTGCTGCCCGGCCGCAACTACGAGCCGGACAAGCTCTATGAATTGCTCGAAGGCGAGAAGGTGACGCTGTCGGCGGGCGTGCCGAGCTTCTGGCTGATTCTGCTCGACTGGCTGGGACGCACGGGCAGCAAGTTCTCCACCCTGCGCGCGACATTGTCGTCGGGCTCAGCGCCGCCGCGCGCGATGGTCGAGAAGCTCAAGCGCGACTATGACGTCGACTATATCCAGGCCTGGGGCATGACCGAGGCGCTGGGCTGCTCGATGCCGGGCCTGCGGCCCGGCTCGGAGCATCTCGGCGACAAGGAAAAATTCGACCGGCGCCAGGTCTCGGGCCGCGCCTGCTTCGGCACCGCCTTGCGCATCGTTGACGATGCCGGTGTTGAGCTGCCGCGCGACGGCAAGACGGTCGGCCACTTACGCGCCCGCGGCCCGTGGGTGGCCTCCGGCTACATGAAGCTCGATGAAGGCCTCGACCGCGACGGCTGGCTGATCACGGGCGACATGGCCGTGATCGATCCGCAGGGCCACGTCACGCTCACCGACCGCTCCAAGGATGTCATCAAGTCGGGCGGCGAGTGGATCTCCTCGATCCAGCTCGAGGACATCGCACTGTCTCATCCCGACGTGCTGCAAGCGGCCGTCGTCGCCATCGCGCATGAGAAATGGCAGGAGCGGCCCCTACTCCTCGTCGTGCGCAAGAAAGGCGCGACCGTCGACGGCAAGACGCTGCTCGACCACATGCGCCCGAAGATCGCGAGCTGGTGGATGCCGGATGCGGTCGAATTCCTCGACGAATTCCCGATGACCGGCACCGGCAAGGTGCTCAAGTCGGCGCTGCGCGAGAAGTTCAGGGAGTACCGCGTCGCATGAGCCCGCACGCGACCGGGCCTGTAGCCCGGATGGAGCGTAGCGCAATCCGGGGCCAGACCAACCGCATCGCACGACGGCTCGCGTGGAGCGAATCCCGGATTGCGCTGCGCTCCATCCGGGCTGCGAAAGCGGACATGGCGTCTTTCCGTGCACGGCTTCATCTTTTGGTAGATTCGGGAGCGATATATCGAGGCCTCGCTCACCCTAGGTCGAGGACATCATGATTTTTTCCGGATTGGGCATGCATCTCGGCAATCTGTCGCGCCTGTCGAACGCGCTGACGCGGTCGATCAGTCCGGAGAATTTTTCGGGCGAGAAGGGCAAGGGCGGCATGTCCGTCGACGGCCCGGCCGCGCGTCAGGCCCGCGATCTCGGCCAGGGCTGGAAGGTTTCGCCCTATGTGCAGATCGAGCCCGGCACGACCTTCACGCTCGCCGACATCGAGGGCCAGGGCGCGATCCAGCAGATCTGGATGACGCTGGCGCGCGGACGCCTGCGCCATTCGATCCTGCGCATCTACTGGGACGATCAGGCACAGCCGAGCGTGGAATGCCCGGCCGGCGATTTCTTCGCCTGCGGCTGGGAGGAGTTCGCGCAGGTCTCCTCGCTCGCGGTCTGCGTCAATCCCGGCCGCGCCTTCAACTGCTACTGGGAAATGCCGTTCCGTAAACGTGCGCGCTTCACGCTGGAGAACCGCAGCGACGAGCAGATCACGATCTACTACCAGATCAACTACACCCTGACCGACGTGCCCGAGGACTGCGCCTATTTCCATGCGCAGTTCCGCCGCACCAATCCGCTGCCTTACAAGGACGTCTACACCATCCTCGACGGCATCAAGGGCGCCGACCACTATGTCGGCACCTACATGGCCTGGGGCGTCCACAACAACGGCTGGTGGGGCGAAGGCGAGATCAAGTTCTTCATCGACGGCGACGGCGCGTTCCCGACCATCTGCGGCACCGGCACGGAGGACTATTTCTGCGGCGCCTACAATTTCGATCCCCATGTCGCCCATGGCGGCCAGGGACAATCGCGCTACCAGGAATTCACCACGCCCTATGCCGGCCTGCCGCAGGTGATCCGTCCCGACGGCGTCTACCGGTCGCAGCAGCGCTTTGGCCTCTATCGCTGGCACATCCCCGATCCCGTGCGCTTCCGGAGCGATCTGCGCGTCACCATCCAGGCGCTGGGCTGGCTGCCCGGCGCGAAGGACGGCAAATATCTGCCGCTGCAGGACGACATCGCCTCGGTCGCGTTCTGGTACCAGACGCTGCCGACCGCCCCTTTCCCAACGCTGCCCGGGCCGGACTATCTCGAAATCGCGTAAGGCCGGCCGCCGTTCGATCAAGGAGACCAGAGATGCTCTATCCGATGTCGCCCAAAGTCGTCGAACTCAAGCGCAAGCTGGAGAGCTTCATGGACCGGCACATCTATCCGAACGAGGAGCGCTTCTATCGCGAGGCCGAAGAGCTCGGACCGTGGAAGGTCTACCCCGTCGTCGAGGAGCTGAAGCCGCTGGCGCGCGCTGAAGGCCTCTGGAATCTGTTCCTGCCGGAATCGAGCCACGGCGCCGGCCTCACCAATCTCGAATATGCCCCGCTCTGCGAGGTCATGGGCCGCTCGCATCTTGCGCCGGAAGTGTTCAACTGCTCGGCGCCCGACACCGGCAATATGGAGGTGCTGGAGCGCTATGGATCGAAAGAGGACAAGGAGCGCTGGCTGAAGCCGCTGCTCGCGGGCGAAATCCGCTCCTGCTTCGCCATGACCGAGCCCGCGGTCGCATCATCGGATGCGACCAACATCGAGAGCTCGATCGTGCGCGACGGCGACCATTACGTCATCAACGGCCGCAAATGGTACACCACCAATGCGACCGACCCGCGCTGCAAGATCTGCATCTTCATGGGCAAGACCGACCCCGACAATCCGGACCGCCACAAGCAGCAATCCATGATCCTGGTGCCGATGGACACACCGGGCATCGAGGTGAAGCGGCCCCTGCCCGTGTTCGGCTTCTACGGCGTGCCCGACCGCGCTTCCGAGGTCGTCTTCACCAATGTGCGAGTCCCCAGGGAGAACATGCTGCTCGGCGAAGGTCGCGGCTTCGAGATCGCGCAGGGCCGCCTCGGCCCCGGCCGCATCCACCATTGCATGCGCCTGATCGGCCTTTCCGAGCGTACGCTCGAAAAGATGTGCCGCCGCGTCCGCAGCCGCATCGCCTTCGGCAAGCCCGTCTCGGAGCAGACAGTAACGCAGGAGCGCATCGCCGAAGCCCGCATCATGATCGAGCAGGCCCGGCTGCTGACGCTCAACGCCGCCTATGCGATGGACACCGTCGGCAACAAGGTCGCGAAAGCCGAGATCGCGATGATCAAGGTCGCCGTGCCCAACATGGCCTGCCAGATCATCGACTGGGCTATCCAGGCCCATGGCGGCGGCGGCACGTCCAACGACTTCGGCCTGACCCAGGCCTACGCGACGGCGCGGCTGCTGCGGCTTGCGGATGGGCCGGACGAGGTCCACCGCAACCAGATCGCGCGGTTCGAGCTGAAGAAATATTCGAACGCGTAGCCGAGGTGCGAGCCTACGAGCACGGTGCCCCTTCCCTTCTCCCCTTGCGGGAGAAGGTGGCGCGAAACGCCGGATGAGGGGTATCCATCCGCACGGTAGGCGCGGAGACATACCCCTCACCCAAGCGAGCTTGGATCAGGCAACGGAGATGCCCTCTCCCGCAAGGGGAGAAGGCGCAGTCACGCGCAGCTCTCCCTGGCCAGTCCCATATCGTAGGGTGGGCAAAGCGAAGCGTGCCCACGCGCCTGTTGCCGTATTGCAAAGATCGTGGGCACGGCGCAAGTGCGCCTTTGTCCACCCTACGATTTCTACGTTCGCCGAAAAGCGAGGTGCCCCTTCCCTTCTCCCCTTGCGGGAGAAGGTGGCGCGAAGCGCCGGATGAGGGGTATGTCTCCGCACGGTAGGCGCGGAGAGATACCCCTCACCCAAGCGAGCTTGGCTCAAGCAGCGGAGATGCCCTCTCCCGCAAGGGGAGAGGGCGCAGTCATGCGCAGCTCGCCCTGGCTAGTCCAACACCTCGACCGTCGCCGAGCGTCCCGCGACCAGCGACACGTTCTCCGGCACCGGGTCCAGCGCAATGCGCACCGGGACGCGCTGAGCGAGCCGCACCCAACTGAAGGTCGGGTTGACGTTCGCAAGCATGCTGGCGCCCTCGGCGCGGTCGCGGTCCTCGATACCGGCGGCGATGCTCTCGACCCGCCCCGATAGCGTCACCTTCTCGCCCATCAGGCGGACCTGCACCTTGTCGCCGATGCGGATGCGCGCGAGTTTTGTTTCCTCGAAATAGCCTTCCACGTGCAGCGTGTCGGTATCGACCAGCGCCATCACGCCCTTCCCGGCCGTGACATAGGCGCCGGGGCGCAAATCCATGTTGGTGATCACGCCGTTCACGGAGGCACGGACCTCGCTGCGGTCGAGGTTGAGCTGGGCGACGGCGCGGTCGGCGACGGCCGCATCGAAGGACGCCTTGGCTTGCAGCTGGGTGGCCAGCACCTGCTCCTGCTTTTGCTGCGAGACCGCATCGGTCGTCAGGGTGCTGTAGCGCTTCAGATCGGCGTTGGCCTGGTCGAGCGTCGCCTGATGACCCGCGACCGACGCATCGGCCTGCCGCAGCGCCAGCGCGAAGCGTTCGCGGTCAATTCGGAACAGCACATCGCCGCGACGGACCTTCTGGTTGTCCTTGACCAGCACCTCGGTGACGAAGCCGGAGACATCGGGCGCGACCTGGACCACATCGGCACGCACGCGGCCGTCACGGGTCCAGGGCGATTCCATATAGTAGACCCAGAGCTCGCGTCCGACCGCGAGCGCCAGGACGACGGCTATGACGGTCAGCGCGAGACGGCCGAGCCAGGCAAGATTGCCCTTCATGAGAGATACTCCGAGAGATAGACGACGACGCCGAGAAGGCAGACGAAAATCGCGAAATCGAACAGCGCGCGGTGCCAGACCAGCCGGTAGAGGTCGAAGCGCTGCATCAGCCGGCGCAAAATCGCGCTGAGGATGTAGGCGACGATGATCCACAGCAGCAGCGCCGGCACCAGCACGCCATAGATGTCGATCACATATCTCATGCCGCAACACTCTCTGCGCGCGGCCGGTAGGCCGGCGCGTCCGGGAACAGGCCGCGGCGGATGCCGACGAGGCCGATCAGGGCGTCCTCGCGCGCGCTGTCATTGGGATCTTTCACCGCCTGTGCCAGCGCCCTGTCGACGCTGGTCAGCAGCTCGGCCGGCATGCCATGACCGGCATAGCCGCGGCACGCCACGGCGAGCCGATCGAGCATATCGTCGATGACGGCGATGGTGGATGCCGCCAGCCCATAGCGAGCGCGGCGGAGGTCGATGATATTGATGCCGATGCGGAGCTGCACCAGGCTGTCGGCATCGCGGCGGTCGCTCTCCGAAAGGAACGCGATGCGCTGCACCAGCAGCCCGAGCCGGTGCAACATCAGGCCCGCGAATTCCGCGCGGTCGCGCTTGCCGCGCCGCTCGGCCGCGACCGCGATCGTCTTCCAGCCGGACAGCACCAGGCGATTGGCGATCCATTCCGCCCCCACCCCGCGTGCGATCCGTGTCACCAACTCGGCGATGACGACGCCGACGAAGAAGGCGACGGCGGAATTGGCGAAGGAGGCGAAATCCGCGCTGTAGGTCGATTGCAACGCCAGCAGCGTCGCAGTGTTCGCTGCCAGCGCCATGCCGGTGCCGGCCGTCGCGGGCCGGCTGATCAGGAAGCCATAGAGCAGGAAGGTCGGCGCCAGCGCGACGATCAGGACCTCGATATGCGAGATCGCGGGTACCAGCGCGAACAGATAGATCGCGACCACCACGATGGCGACCAGCGACCACAGGCCGAAACTGCGGATGAAGCGCGCGGGCTCGTCCTGCGCGGCGAAGAACGAACATGCGACTGCCGCCATCATCGGGGCCGATGCGCCATCCGGCCAGCCGGTGCCGATCCAGAATGCGCAGCAGATCAGGATGGCAATGGCGGCCCCGGCCGCCGACCACAGCGCAAGGCCGCGATCCCGGTGGCGCACGGGCGCGGCGCCCGCCTCGGAATGGAAGGCAAGTTCGACGGTCGCGACGTTGCGGTTGTCGGCGATCGCCTCGGCCAGCTCGCGGCAGTCGCGCGAGAGGTCGACGAGCTCGCGCAGCCGCGACAGCAGGCTGGTGACGATGATCCGCTCCCAGTCGGCGCTGCCGTCAAGCAACGCCTGCCGCTCGGCGATCATGGCGCGGATACGCTCGGCCGGCTGCTGCTCCCTGGCGTCGCTCACGATCCATTGCGAGAGATCCTCCAGCAGCCGCATCAGCTCGGGCTGCCTGCGCAAGGCCTCCTCTCCCAGGGCTGCCAACCGGTCTTCCAGCGAGGCGATCACCGGCAGCAGCATCAGCATGCGCAGCCGGATTTCGCCGAGGCCGTTGACGGCGTTGCGGTCGGTCAGCCGGTCGTAGGCAAGATGGGTGGAGAGCGTGTCGATCTCGACGATATCGGTCGCGAGCTTGAGGCGCTTGCCGCGGCGAAATTCGCCGGTGCCCTCGCGCAGCAGTACCGCCTGGCTGAGACGGCGCGCGTCCAGCAGCCAGCTTTTGACGCGATGGGCGACCGCAGGCGCGACGCTGCGCGGAAAGACGATCGTGGAAACAAGGCTGGCGCAGATGATGCCGAGCGATATCTCTTCGAGCCTTGCCACCGCGGTGTCGAAGATGGCACCGGGCTCGGACACCGAGGGAAAGCCGATCAGCGCCACCGTGTACCCGGCGAGCATGAAGACATAGCTGCGCGGCGTGCCGTCGAGCAGCGATAGATAAAGGCAAAGCCCGACCCAGAGCGCGATGGCAAGACACAGCAGTTCCGGCGCGTCGATCAGGTTCGGCACCAGCACCACCGTCATGACGGCGCCGATCAGCGTACCCATCACGCGGAAGAACGCCTTGGAGCTGGTTGCGCCCGCCAGCGGCTGCGAGGTGATATAGACCGTCGCCATCGCCCAATACGGCCGCGGCAGGTCCATCGCGAGCGCGATGACGAGCGCCAGCATCGACGCGGCGAACGTCTTCAACGCAAAAATGAGGTCCGCATGGCGGACCAGGAACGGCTCGTCGGCGCGCATGGCTATTTCGTCTCGGGACCAGTCTTGACGTCGTGCAGGCGACTGGCCCGCTGTTCGATGCGCTGAAGAGTCTCGAATGTTATCGCAAGTTCCTCGGGCCCGATATCCCTTAACAAGCTGGTCCGCACACGCCGCAGGATCCGGTTGGTCTCCTCGACCTTGGCCGCACCCGCCTTGGTCAGATGGAGCGTTTTGGCACGGCGATCGGTCGGGTCTTCCCGGCGTTCGACCAGGCCCTCGGCCTGAAGCAGGTCGATCAGGCGCACCAGCGACGGCCCCTCGATGCCGAGCTCGTCCGCGAGCACGCCCTGGCGGACATTCTCGCCCTGACGCGACAGCACCAGCAGCGGGATCGCGGTCGCATAGGACAGGCCGTGATTGGACAGCGCCTGATCCGACTCCCGCCGCCAGATCCGGCCGAGACGGGTGACGAGCCGGCCGATTTCGGCGTGGATGTGAGCCTGCGAGGGAGCCATGCAAATTGAATAGGACACGAACTATTAGTTTGCAACTATATATCCCGGCATCACGGCGGTGATCACGCAGAAGCGAACGAGGACAGGCGCGATGGGACCGGGTTCCCCGGCACGTGCAGCGGAGACGGCCGGCCACAGCGCGCTGTCGCTGGTGCCGACCTTCGTCGTCGTGGCCGTGGACGCCACCGGCCTGGGGATCATCCTGCCATTGCTGCCGTTCTATTCGCAGCGGCTCGGCGCCACGCCGTTCCTGCTCGGCGCGCTGATCTCGGCCTATGCCGTCTGCCAGCTCGTCGCCGGTCCCGTGGTCGGGATGCTCTCGGACCGCTACGGACGGCGGAAGGTGCTGGTCGCGAGCCAAGTCGGGACGCTCACCGGATTCGTCCTGCTCGGCCTCGCCGGCAATCTGACACTCGTCTTCGTGGCCCGGATCATCGACGGCCTGACCTCCGGCAACATCTCGGTCGCTTATGCCTATGCCGCCGAGCACAGCGCGCCCGCGACGCGCAAGCAGGCGCTCGGCATGACCAGCGGAGCGATCGGAACCGGGCTCCTGCTCGGGCCCGCGCTGTCGAGCTTCCTCGTGCATTACGGCCAGACCGCACCGGTGTGGGCCGCGGCCGCGCTGTCCCTGATCAGCATCCTCGCGACGATCGCCCTGCTCCCGCCCGACCATCCGGCGTCCGAGCCGCGCTCCCGGCATCGCGTCCCCGAGCCGACGCTAGCTCGCAGCCTGTTCGGCCTACGCTACGCCTGGCGGCTGCTCGGCCTGCTCGTCGTGTTCTTCTTCGTCAATTCGATGTTCCTGTCGCAGATCGGCCTGTTCCTGTCGGCCCGGTTCTCCTGGGACGGCCATGCCTTCGGTGCGCGCGAGCTCGGCTGGGTGTTCGCCTATGCCGGCTTCATCAACATGGTGGTCCAGGGCCTGCTGATCACGCGGGTGAGCCTGATCGCCTCCGACCGCAGCATCGTGATGGCGGCGTTCGCCTGCATGGGACTCGGATTTGCAGGTCTTGCGTCCCGCGACAATGTCGGCCTGCTCGCGGTCAATCTGACGCTGATCATCGCCGGCACCATGTTCGCGCGGAGCACGCTGACGGCTGAATTGTCGCGAAGTACCGCGATCAACCGCCAGGGCATGATCATGGGCCTCAACCAGTCGCTGATGTCAGGCGCGAATATCGGCGCCCCGCTGGTGAGCGGCGCGCTGATCGGTCATCGGCTGTTCGTCCCCTGGGCGCTTGCCATGGCGGCGATCGCGGCAATCGGCGCGGCACTGGCTGGCCAGCTGCTGGACACGCCGCGGACGCGATAGAGCCCTCGCCTCACTTCACGAGATAAACGTCCGGATCGGCGCTGGAGCTTGGGTTCTTGAAGGCGGCGCGCAAGGCCGGCGACATCGGGACATTGTAGTTGATGCCGTTCGGCGGCGTCGGCGCTTCCAGCCACTTCCGATAGAGCACCTCGATCTCCGGGCTCGCATAGAGCTCGGCCGTGGCGCGATCGGCCAGCGCCTTGAACGGCGCGTCCTCCCGCCGCAACATGATCCCGAAGGGCTCGGCCTTCGCGAAGGTCTCCTCGCTGATCATGAACAGGCCCGGCTCCTTCGAGCGCGCAATGGCGACCGCGAGCTGGACGTCGTCGAGCGCGTAGGCCTGCGCGCGGTCGGTCTCGAGCAGCAGGAACGCTTCGGCCTGGTCCACCGCCGGCATGATCCTGATGCCGAGATTGCGCTCGGTGTTGACCTTGGCGAGTTGGTTCAAATTGACAGAGCCTGCCACCGCCGTGACGGCCTTCCCCTTGAGGTCGTCGATGGTGTTGATCTTGGCAGCCTTCTTGGCGGCAAAGCGCGTCGCGCTGAGGAAATGCGTGTTGGTGAAGGCGACCTGCTTCTGGCGGTCGGCATTGTTGGTGGTCGCCGAGCAATGCAGGTCGAGCGTGCCGTTGACCATCAGCGGGATACGGTTCGACGAGGTCACGGCGACATAGTCGACGGCAATGTCGGGCATCGCGAGCTGCTTCTTCACGGCGTCGACGATCCTAAGGCAGATGTCCATGGCGAAGCCGACCGGCTTCTGGTTACCGTCGAGATAGCTGAATGGGACCGAGGCCTCCTGATAACCCAGCGCGATCTTCTTCGTCTCCTTCACCTTCTGGAGCGTGCCCGTGAGGTCTTCGGCTGAGGCTGCGCCGGCAAGACATGTCACGGCCAGAACAATGGTGGGAAGACGCATCGGGAAGGCTCCTCAAAGGGGTCATCGACTGGTGTCGAGACGCTATCCCGCTGATAGCCCACATAGGCGATGAGCGCCAGACGAGGCAGGGTTTAACAGCTATCGCCTTTTTATATACTTCCCGGTCGAGGACAGGCACTTCATTGGCACGTGAGCTGCTGCTCGAACCAGCCGCCCAGCCGATCCGACAGGGAGGGCCACATAGACTGGAAGCTGCCGAGCTTGCCGGCATTGCTGCGGTACATCGCCCGCAATTCCTCCTCGATGGCCGGCAGGTCGACGCCCACGCAGACCCCGTCCCGCGCGATCGTCCTGCCGGCAACGACGACTTCCTTCACGAGGGATGCATTGCCGCGCGCGAACAGCAGCGCCATGGGATCGACCGGCATGACCCGGTCCCGGTCCAGCCGATCCAGATCGATCACGACATAGTCGGCCGGATTGCCGGCGACGAGCTCGCCGGTGCCGGGCGCGCCGGTGGCGCGGCGCCCGTTGCGGACGGCGAGCGAGAACATCTCGGCCGGCGTCCATGTCGCCTTGAAGCCGACGCCGCCATGGGCGAGCTGCACCAGCCGCATCTCGCGCAGGATGTCGTCGTCCTCGTCCAGCGCCAGCCCGTCGACGCCGACCGCGATGGCGCAGCCGCATGCGTGCGCGGCGGCGATCGGCGCGAGCCCGGAGCGCAGATGCATGTTCGAGCTGAAATTGGTGACGATGCGCGCGCCGGAGGCCGCGATCATCTCGAGCTCGTCGGAGCGGGCGTGGATGCAATGCGCCAGCGTCAGCCGCTCGGAGAGGAAGCCGATGTCACGCAGCCATCGTACCATGTCGGGAAAGTTTTGGTCGGCCCAGGCGCGCTGGTACACGGTCTCCAGCAGATGCATGTGGATGCGGCGGCCGGTTCGGGCCGAGTTCTCGGCCACGGCTTCCAGCAGCGGCTTCGAGCACCATTGCACGCCGGCAGGCCCGAGCTGCACGTCCACCATCGGTCCGGCGATGGAAGCGGCAATCGCATCGGTCAGCTCGATATAGGCCTTGGGCGGCATCGGCGCGCGGACGAAGAGGTCTTCGATGGTCTTGCGGTCTTCGCTAGGAAGCCCTGAAAGCACCGGCTCGGCATCGCCGTAGACGACCGGATTCTGGTCGCGCACGGCCATCGCAAACGCGATGCGGATGCCGACGTCGGATGCCGCTTTCGCGATGGCCTTGGCTTCATCGAGAAGAGGCATCGTCCCGCTCGGGCGGGTGTAGTGCACCATCATGGCAGCGCAGCCGGCCTTGGCCGAACGCGCCAGTGCAGAGGCGGCAGTCAGATAGGGATCGACCGGCGTGCCAAGTGCGGTCCGCAGGATCCAGCTTTCCAGGGGCATGCCGACCGCGCCGAAGGACGACGCGGTGGCACGGGCGTGGTCATGGGCGTTGACGAAGGCCGGAATGACGAAAGAGCGAGGCCCCGGCCCCGCTCCCTCCGAGATGCCGGTGATGACACCGCCGTCGTGCCGCAGCACGACGTTGTCGCTGATGCCGCGATCAGGGCCACGGAACAGGCTGGTTGCCGAAATCTCCGTGGCCATGACCGTCTCTCCAGATTCAGTTGGCAGTATACACCAACTCCCGCTCGGGGCGCGGCGGCAGGAACTCGCGCGAGAAGACTTCTGCCGGCGTCGGTGCGCGCGCGAGCTGATAGCCCTCGACCACGATGCCGATGGCGCGCGTCATGCGGTCGTCCTTGATATCGCCGATGCCGATCTCCTTCATCTCCGGCGAAACGATCAGCTTCTCGAAGGAGTACTGCAGCCGGCGCTTCTCGACGCCGACGTCGATCAGATTGTCGTAGTTCAGCGCCGCCTTCATACCGGCATTCTGGTCCTTGGCGACCGCGATCGCGCCCTTGTTGATGGCACGCACGAGGCCGGCCACCGCCTTCGGATTGGACGCGATCAGCTTCTTGGAGACCATCACGCCGTTGGAATAGAGGTCGAGGCCGTACTCACCGAACGAGAACCATTTGAAGTCCTTGTCGGGGTCCTGGCGGTTGAGCACGAGGTTGAAATAGCTGGTGATGTTGAACACGAGCGCGGCGTCGATGTCGCCCTTGATCAGCATCGGCTCCTGCAGGTTCGGCGCCATGTTGGAGATCTTGATCTTCTCGCCGTCGAGCCCGTTCTTGCGCGTGAACACCGGCAACAGGCGCGTCGTCGGCGTCCCCTGCGCGCCGCCGAGCGTGTGACCCTCGAAATCCTTGATGGTGTTGATGCCGCTGGTCTTCTTGGCGACGATCGCGAATGGCGGCTGGTTCCACATCATGTAGACCATGACGGGCGCCTCCTGCGGCTTGGTCGCGGCGTTCTGGATGATGGCGTTGACGTCGCCGAAGCCGGCGTCATAGGCGCCGGACATCACGCGCGTGACGGTGGCGCCGGAGCCCTCGCCCTGGTCGATGACGACGTTGAGGCCTTCTTCTTTGAAATAGCCGTTGTCCTTGGCATAGAAGAACGCGGCGTCGCTGCCTTGCGTCTTCCAGCCCAGCGTGAACTTGATCGTGGTCTCCTGGGCCATCGCGGCGCCCGTGGACAGGGCCAATCCCAGCAGCGCGGCAGTTGCTTTTCTCAACATCGAGATCTCCTCAGCTTCGTTGCGTGACGGTTGGAAAAATCAGGTGGCGATCACGTCGTTCTTGCGCGTGGCCCAGCCGGTGACCTGCCCTTCGATCAGCGAGAACACGACGTAGAGAGCGACGCCGAGGCCGGCGAGCACGAACAGGCCGGCGAACACCAGCGGCACGTTGAAATTGGAGGACGCGGTCATCATGACGTTGCCGATGCCGCGATTGGAGGCGACGGTCTCCGACAGCACCGCGCCGACGAAAGCGTAGGAGATCGCGACCTTCAGCGAGGCGAAGAAGAACGGCATGGTCCGGGGCAGACCGACGTTCCAGAGGATGTCGAACTTGCTGGCGCCGAGCGCCTTCAAGACGTCCTCGAGCTCGGGCTCGGTGGTCGCAAGGCCGGTCGCGATGTTGACGACGATCGGGAAGAAGCAGATCGACAGCGCGGTCAGCACCGCCGGCACCGTGCCCGAGCCGAACCAAAGCACGAAGATCGGCACCACCGCGACCTTGGGGATCGAGGAGAAGCCGATCAGGAGCGGATAGCAGGTGTCATAAGCGGTCTTGGAGACCCCGATGATCGCGCCGAGGGCGACACCGAGCGCGACGCCGAGGACGAAGCCGAACATCGTCGTGGCCAGCGTCTGCACGATGTGCGGCCACAACACCGGAAAGCGCTGGACCAGCGTCACGAACACCTGCGAGGGCCGCGGCAACACCAGGTCGGACATGCCCGTCATCAGGCAGAACAATTCCCAGGCGACGAAGAACAGCACGATCAGTCCCGCCGACCACGCCTTCTGCCTGATATCGATCCCGAACATCAGCCTGCCCCCTGTTGGCTCGCGCTGCGCGCATCCTCGATGAAGGCGCGCAGCTTCTGGTTCAGCGCGACGAAATCCGGCTCGAACGTCATGGCCACCGTGCGCGGGCGCGCGAACTCGACGCGGCTGTCGTCGAGGATGCGGCCGGGACGCGCGCTCATCACGCAGATGCGGCTGGCGAGGAAGCCGGCCTCGCGCAGATCGTGGGTGACCAGCAGCACCGTCGGCTTGTGCGTCATCCAGAGGTTCTGGAGGATCGCCCACAGCTCCTCGCGGGTGAACTGGTCGAGCGCGCCGAAGGGCTCGTCCAGCAGCAGCATGCGCGGCTCGTGGATCAGCGCGCGGCAGAGGTTTGCGCGCTGGAGCATGCCGCCGGAGAGCTGCCAGGGATATCGGCTGCCAAAACCCTTGAGACCGACCTGCTCCAGCAGCGCATTGGCCTTGTCGCGGAATTCGGTCTTGCGCAGCTTGCGGAAATTCGAGCGGAACGGCTCGACGATCTTCAGCGGCAGCATGATGTTCCGCTCGATCGTCATCCACGGCAGCATGGTCGGGTTCTGGAACGCCATGCCGACCCGCAGCGCCCGCGCCGCCACCTCGCGGCCGCCGACGATGACGACACCGCTGGTCGGCTGCACCAGGCCGCTGACGAGACGCAGGATAGTCGATTTGCCGCATCCGGACGGGCCGACCAGCGCGACAAACTCGCCGTCGGCGATCCGAAGGCTGGTCTTCGACAAGGCGGGCACGGCCCGGTCACCGCGCCCGAAGGTCACGGAGGTCTCGGACAGCTCGATGGCGGTGACGGCGGCGCCTTCCGGGACAGGCTGGCCGTCAAACTGATCATTGGGTTGCATGCGCATCACAGCCAAAGTGCATGCAAGCTGGATGCCAGCCGCCGGCCCAAGCAAAATCAACGATCTGGCCGGCCGAGCCGTCAGAGAGGCGGATTCGATTTAGGCAATCCGGCCGTCAAACTGCATGCAATTGGTGCGCTGAACTGGCGCGCGCCTGTGCTAAAGAGAGCCACCACCCCCTACAGGATTCGCCGATGGCGGCGCGCGCAACCAGCAAGACTTCCGAATCGTCCGACAAGGTCAGCGTGATCTGCCGCGCGCTCAGGCGCGCCATCATCGAGCAGGCGCTCGAGCCCGGCGCAAAGCTGCCCGAGGACTCGCTCGGCGAACGTTTTGGCGTCAGCCGCACCATCGCGCGTCACGCCCTGGGGCAGCTTGCCGCCGAGGGCCTGGTCGAGCTCCGCCGCAACCGGATCGCGGTGGTGGCGACGCCGAGCTGGCAGGAGGCGCGCGATGCCTTCGACATCCGCATCGAGTTGGAACGGCTCGTGGTGCGGCAGCTCGCGGGCAAGCTGACCAAGGCCCAGATCGCCGAGTTGAATGCCCATGTCGACGCCGAGGATCGGGCGCGTGGCGGCACGGATGCGGTCTCGATCCGGCTCGCCACCGAATTCCACATCCTGCTCGCGCAGATGACGAACAGCCCGATCCTGGTGCGCTATGTCAGCGAGGTCGCCTATCGATGCTGCCTGACGCTGTCGCTCTACAGCCGGCCGCACTCCACCGAATGCGCCATCAACGAGCACCGCGCGATCATCTCGGCACTCGCCAAGGGTGACGAAGCCAAGGTGATGGACTTGATGCATCATCACCTGGATTCCGTGGCCAATCGCGCGCTGGTGGCCCCCACCCCGCAGCGCGGTCGCGATCTTCTCGATATTCTGGCGCCGTACGCCGACGACGTCGCGAGCGACCGCGTCGTCAAGATGCCTAAGGTGGCTCGGAGGGGCTAAGCCTCGATCCCGCGCTGGACGAGGATGCGCTCGGCGCTGTCGTTCCAGACATCCATCTTCACGATCTGCCCGCCCTTCACGACGAAGCGATCGACATAGCGATTGCCCTCGAACGGCGTGCCGTCCATCCACTCGCCATAGAGCGTGCCGACGCTGTAGACGACGGTCTCGTCCGCGCCGGGGCAGACGTCGAACCGGTCCATCTTCTTCTTCACCCAGCGATAGCGCTTCGCATTGAAGCCGGTCGGCCCGCGCGGATGATCGAATTCGCGCCCACCGGTGAACGTGATCACCGTACCCGGCTTCATATAGGCTGCGGCGGCGTCGGGATCGGGTATCATCGACGCCGTGAGATAGGCCTCCACGATCTCGGCGTCGGTCATCGGGCGTTCGGCTTTTGCTGGGGCGGACATGGTGGATTCTCCGGAGTGCCGGCATTCTACAATTCAGGCCTCAAAGTGCATGCACATTTTTTGAACAATTTGGCTATTGAATTGCACACAATCTGGAGCTGCCTGCTCCCCCGGCTTCCGCTAAGCTAACACACCTGAATCTGACGCCATGACCACCCAGACCACCCCAGACCTGATCTTCCGCAACGCGCTGTTGCGGTCATCCGCCGCACCCGTCGATATCGGCGTGAGGGGCGGCCGTATCGCCGCGATCGCGCCCAGCCTCAGCAGCAAAAAGCTCGCCTGCGAGGGCGTCGAGATCGACCTCGGCGGGCGCCTCGCCCTGCCCGGCTTCGTCGACACCCACATCCATCTCGACAAGGCCTGCCTGCTCGGCCGCTGCGGGCACAATCATGGCAGCGTCTCGGAGGCCATCCGCGCCGTCGCCGGGATGAAGAAAGATTTCACCGTCGAGGACGTTTACGCGCGCGGCGCCCGCGTGCTCGAACGAGCCATCGTGCACGGCACGACGCGGATGCGCACCCATGTCGAGATCGATCCGCGCATCGGCCTGCGCGGCTTCGAGGCGGTGAAGGCGCTCAAGCGCGACCATGCCTGGGCGATCGACCTCGAACTCTGCGTCTTCCCGCAGGAAGGGCTGACCAACGATCCCGGTGCCGAGGAGCTGCTGATCCAGGCGCTGCGCGACGGCGGCGAGGCCATCGGCGGCTGTCCCTATATGGACACCGACCCGAATGCGCATCTGGAACGGATCTTCGATCTCGCGCAGGAGTTCGACATCGACGTCGATCTGCATCTCGACTTCGATCTCGATCCGTCCTGGTGGCATCTCGATGAGGTCTGCCGCCAGACCGAGCGGCGCAACTACGAGGGCCGCGTCGCGATCGGCCATGCCACGAAGCTGTCGGCCTTGCCCCCGGAGCGGCTGAAAGCCGCCACCGCGCAACTGGCAAAATCAGGCGTTGCCGTTACCGTGCTGCCCGCGACCGACCTTTACCTGATGGGACGCGAAGCCACCCACAATGCGCCGCGCGGGCTGACGCTTGCCCACAAGCTCGCCGGCGACGGCGTGCTGTGCTCGGTCGCGACCAACAACGTGCTCAATCCCTTCACGCCGTTCGGCGACGCCTCGCTGCTGCGGATGGCAAACTTCTACGCCAACGTCGCGCACGCCGCGGTCAGCGATTTCGACACCTGTCTCGATCTGGTGACCGAGCTGCCGGCGCGGCTGATGAACCTCGATGACTACGGCATCAAGGTCGGCAATCCCGCCGACCTGATCGTGCTCGACACGCAGGACAGCCGCTTTGCCATCGCCGAGCTGCCCGAGATCATGATGGGATTCAAGGCGGGCCGGCAGACCTTTGAACGGAAGCGGCCCACGCTGTTCCGCCCCGAACGCTGAACGGCCTTGGCGTCCCCGCATCTTGCGCCTTGCGCGCTGGTCGCGCGACACTCATCCCAGTCCATCACGGAGGAACCAAAATGGCCTTCGACACCATCTTCCTCAACGCGCGTTTCGACGGCGGCGCCCGCCATCATATCGCGGTCAAGGACGGCCGCATCGCGGCGATCGCTCCGATCGACCAGCCGCCCGCTGGGGCCGAGACCATCGACCTCGACAACGCCCTCGTCGTTCCCGGCTTCGTCGAAGGCCACATTCATCTCGACACCAGCTTCTACGGCGACGTCTGGCGGCCGCACAAGCCATGCACTGACGGATTCAACGTGCATGAGCGCGTCGCCTTCCAGGCCCAGAACATGGCCGAGGCGGCGCCGATGGACGTGCGCGCGCGCAACCAGCTCGATCTCTGCATCGGACACGGCACCACGCAGATGCGCAGCCACGTCATGGTGGACGGCTCGGTCGGCCTCAAATCGCTCGAGACGATCTTGCGCGTGCGGGACGAATACAGAGGCCTGATCGACATCCAGCTCGTCGCCTTCCCCCAGAGCGGCATCCTGGCGAGCCCGGGCACGCCGCAATTGCTGGACGAGGCCATCGGGCTCGGCGCCAATCTCGTCGGCGGGCTCGATCCTGGGAGTTTCGACCGCGACGTCGAAAAACATCTCGACGTCGTGTTCGGCGTCGCCAGCAAGCACGGGGTCGACGTCGACATCCATCTGCACGACATGGGCACGCTCGGCGCTTTCGAGATCGAGCAGATCGCGGCGCGCACCCGCGCGCTCGGCATGGAAGGCCATGTTGCGATCAGCCACGCCTACGGGCTCGGCGATATTCCGGCGGATTACCTCAAGAAGATCGCCGACGTCCTGGCCCGGTCCGGCGTGGCGATCATGACCAACGCACCGGGCGCCCGGCCCTTCCCGCCGATCCTCGCGCTGCGAAAGGCCGGCGTCACCGTGTTCAGCGGCAACGACAACATCCGCGATTCCTGGTGGCCTTTTGGTGACGGCGACATGCTGCGGCGGGCGACCACGCTCGGCTATCGCTCCGGCTTCAATATCGACGAGGAACTGCGTGCCGCGTTCGACGTCGTCACGGAAGCCGGCGCCAAGGCGCTGCGGCTCGAAGGCTACGGCCTGCGAGTCGGCGCCAAGGCTGATTTCGTCACGCTGCAGGCGGCGCATGTCCCCGAAGCCGTGGTCGCGGTGCCGCAGGGCCGCGCTGTTTACAAGGCAGGTATGCTCGTTGCTTCTAGCGGTACGATTGTCGGGAAACGTCGCTGATCACAGCGTCTTCCCGCCCGTTTTTCCGTCGATTTTCCCCAATATCCGAGTCCGGTAGAATCCCGGACCGTAGCCCCACGCATTGTGAGAACGGCGGCGCTGACCCTAGTAGGACGTGCGCACTGATCATCTGCGTTCTTTTGGGGAAGTTATGGATATGTTCAGCGCATTCAGCAGCATTGATTACCGTTCGATCCGGGCCAGCACGCCCGCGGAGACGGCCGTGAAGCGATTGAACGGCATTGGCGAAGTGCTCGCGAGCCTCGATCTCTCGGCGATCCACACGCAGGACGAGATGGCCCGCGCCCTGTGGACCCTCGACACCGCCGACAAGTGCATCCGCATGATCCTGACCGAGTTCGGGACCGAGCGCACCAGGGATGTCGTCCGCGAGGCCGAGAGCCTGACCGATTTGATCGAGCAAGCCCGCGACGAAGTCTTCAGCCATCGCGACTGCAGCTGGCCTCTGAGCTGAGCAGGCGCGCGGGGTTCTACCGCTTGATCTTCGCCAGGATGCGATCCGCCTCGGTGCGCCAGTCGGCGCTGCGGGCGAACTCCTTCGTGCCCTTCGTGCCGAACAGGCCCTCGTCGGCGAGATCGGCGACCCAGGCCTGACGCTCGGCCGTGCCCTGCGCGGACCACGGCGTCAGCCCCGCCTCACGCACGGTCTCGGCGACCTCGCGGACCTCCTCGGCCCGGCGGCGGCCGTGCTCGATCACGCGCTGGAAGAAATAGGCGCCCTGCTTCTCCCAGTTGATGGCGGGGAATGTCTCGGTGAGTGACGCCAGCACGGCATCTTCGACACCATAGGCGCGCGCGGTCGTAAAGCTCTCGATGACCATGGCTTCGAGGCCCTTGATCATGATGCTGCGGCACATCTTCACCGCGGAGGACACACCGAGCTTGTCACTGGCGACCTTGGCCGCAAAACCGATCGCGTTCAGCAGCGGCTCCAGCTCCTTCGCGCCGGGGCCCCCGAGCAGCAGCGGCACCTTGATGCGATACGGCGGCACCGAGGTCATCACGGCGCCCTCGACATAGCGCCCGGCCGCGCCGTCGATCAGCGCGGCGGCGCGCTGCTTGGCGCCGGGTGAGGCCGAGTTGAAATCGAGGAACCAGGTGCCCTGGTTGATCGCGGCGGCGCAGGCCTGTGCGACCGGCACGGCCTGGCTCGCTGTCACCGCGGAGATGATGAAGTCGGATTTCGCGGTCAGCTCGGCGTGGGAGGCCGCAAGCGTCACACGATGCCTGGCGGCATGCTCCTGCAGAGGTGCGCCCTGCTCGCCGCCGAGCTTGATATCATAGGCTGCGACCTTGATGTCCTGCTGGCGCAGATCCTCGGCCAGGATCCGGCCGACCTCGCCATAGCCGACCAGCCCGATCTGCCATCGCTTTGGATCAGCCATCAGTTCAATCCTCGTGTTGTACCGTCGAACAGCTCCTCGACCGCCCAGCGGCGCGGAATCAGCCCCTGCTGGAATGCGTAGTCGACGATCAGCTCCAACGGCTTTCTGTTGGCTTCGATCCCGAACGGCAGAAGGTCGGGCGTTGCCGCCGGCCCAGCCTGCTCCTTGTTCCGCTTCAGGAGATCATAGACGCCCGCGACCACGTCAGGACGCGATTTCGCGAGGCTCTCGGTCACGACCACGAGATGATTGACCGGCACGACGCCGCGGCGCGCGAACCATTTGGCGGCCTCCGCGGCAGGATCCGGGAAGATCGGCTTCAGCCTGGGATTATCAGAGGTCTCGCCGAGGACGGCGTCGAGCTCGCCATCGAGCAGCATCTGCAGCACCTTCTTGTCCTTCGGCGCGCGCTCGGTGGTGTCGACATATTCGGCGACATGCGGGTCCTCGAACGTCACCCATTTGATCTTGTCGAGATTGACGCCGTAGTCGTTGGCGAGGATGCCCCTGATCCAGGCTCCCGTCGTCGTCGTGAACGAGCGGATGCCGACGCGCTTGCCTTCGAGATCGGAGGGGCCGAGCGTTCCGTGCGCGGGATTGTAGAGCGCGTAGGAATGCTGGAACCGGCCGAGCATGGTCGCCGGCAGCAGCACCAGCGGCTTGCCATGGGCTTTCGCCATCAGATAGGTGACGATCGCCATCTCGCAGACGTCGAACGCCTGCTCGCGCACCATCGGCTTGAACGCCGTGTTGGTCGGCGTGTACGCGATGAAGTCGAGGTCGAAGAGATCGGAACGGAGCGCGCCGCTCTTCACGGCCTCGACATGGGGATGACTGCCCAGAACGGCCTTCAGATTCGGACGATCCATCGGTGCGCTCCGTGGCTTGCTTCAGACGTCCTCGGGATTGTCGACATAGACGAGCCCGGCCTTCGCCAGTGCCTCACGCATGCTGTACATGTCGAGGCCCAGCTCGCCCGAGGCCAGCCGCTTGCGCTTGCCGCCCTCGTCCGCGTTGCGCTTCTTCGCCTTCTCGGCGACTTCGGCCGCATAGCGCTTCGGCACCACGACGACGCCGTCGTCATCGGCGACGATGATGTCGCCGGGATCGACGTTGACGCCGGCGCACACCACGGGGATGTTGACCGAGCCGAGCGTCGCCTTCACCGTCCCCTTGGCCGAGACCGCGCGCGACCACACCGGGAAATTCATCTCGTGCAGCGCTTTGACGTCGCGGCAGCCGGCATCGATGATCAGCCCCTGCACGCCGCGCGCCTGCAGCGAGGTCGCCAGCAACTCGCCGAACATGCCGTCGGTGTTGTCGGTGGTGCAGCCGACGACGAGGATATCGCCCTTCTTGCACTGCTCGACCGCGACATGGATCATCCAGTTGTCGCCCGGCTGCGCCAGCACGGTGACGGCGGGGCCGGCAATCGACGCGCCCGCCCAGACCGGACGCAGATAAGGCTTCATCAGGCCGATGCGGCCGTAGGCCTCGTGCACGGTCGAGACGCCGTACTCCGCCATCCCCGCGGGATCGGCTCGCTTGATGTTGCGAACGACGACGGGCTTCATGCCAATTCCTCCGCGACCGTCGGGAACAGGCGCTGATAGGCCTCGCCGTAGGTCATGGGCACGCCGGTGTTGCGGCTGCCCTGGATGCCGCGGTTGAGCGCCACGCGCTCGTAATAGCCCCAGAGATGCTTTTGCGCGGCGAGGATCTGGAACGCCTCGTACTTCTCCTTCCAGACCTCGTCGATCTTGAGCAGAAGATCCGGCTTGTAATTGCACTGCTCGGGCTGATGCGGCTCGAACAGGAACACCGGCGGCGCGGAATATTTGTACTGCGCGCCGGGCTTGTGGCCCATCGCCTGCGCGACCACGCGGGTCTCCTGCGCGAAATGCGCCGCGTTCGGGTGGTCGAAATTATAGGGGTCTTCCAGCGCGTGGGTCAGCACGAAGCTCGGGTTGAGCTCGCGGTAGATGTCGACCATGCGGTCGAAATGCGCTTCCGTCAGCTTCAAGGGATAGTCGCCGCAATCGAAGAACTCGATCTCGGCGCCCAGCAGCTTGGCCGCCCGCTCCGCCTCGTCCTTGCGTCCGGCCTTGACCGATTCCAGCGTCGCGCCCTTCTCCTTCCAGGCGAACTGGCTCTCACCGCGCTCGCCGAAGGACATGCAGACGATCTTCATGCGATAGCCCTTCTTCGCATGCAGCGCGATGGCGCCGCCGGCGCGCCAGACGAAATCGCCGGGATGGGCGGTGACGACAAGACCTGCTTTCATGGGAGAACTCCCCTCTTTCGTTCGTATGCATCATAAGCCGCCCGCCTCACGCCGGCAGCAGGTTCATTTCAAGCGACGGCGGCCACAGCTTCCTCGCCGTCGAGCACGCGCCTCAAGCGCTCGCCGTCGAGCGCGCCTTCCCATTTGGCAATCGCGATGGTCGCGACCGCGTTCCCGATCAGATTGGTCGGCGTCAATCCCTGCGACATCAGGCGGTGGATGCCGAGCACCAGCGCCACGCTCGTCACCGGAATGGTGCCGGTGGCCGACAGCGTCGCCGCGAGCACGACGAAGGCGGCGCCCGCGATCCCCGCCGCGCCCTTGGAGGTCACCAGCAGGATCAGCAGGAGCTCGATCTGCTCGGCGAGCCCGAAGGGCGTGTTGGTTGCCTGCGCCAGGAATACCGAGGCCGCGGCAAGGTAGAGGCAGGTGCCGTCGAGATTGAAGGAATAGCCGGTCGGGATCACGAGCCCGACCACGCTCTTTTCGCAGCCGGCCTTCTCCAGCTTGGTCAGCATCCGCGGCAGCACCGTCTCCGACGAGGTCGTGGCGATGCAGATCAGCAGTTCTTCCCAGATGTAGCGGATCAGCTTGAGCAGCGAGAATCCGCAGAGCCGTGCGACGGGGCCGAGCGCAATCACAATGAAGATGACGCAGGTCAGGTAGAAACCGCCCAAGAGCTTGCCGAGCGAGGCCAGCGATCCCACGCCGAACTTGCCCACCGTGAAGGCAATCGCGCCGAACGCGCCGATGGGCGCCGCCCACATCACGAAGCCGACGACGGCAAACACCATCTTGGCGGCGACGTCGATCAAATGCACCAGCGGCGCAGCCCTCTCGCCGAGCTGCACCAGCGCAAAGCCGCACAGCACGGAGATGAACAGGACCTGGAGGATGTTGCCCTCCGCAAATGCGCCGATGAACGTCGCCGGCACGATGTTCATCAGGAACGGCACGAAGCCGATGGCGCCTGTCTGCTTGACGTAAGGCTCGATGGCACTGGCATTGATGCTGGCGGGATCGATGTTCATGCCGACGCCGGGCCGAAGCAGGTTCACCGCGATGAGACCGATGATCAGCGCGATCGTGGTCATGATCTCGAAATAGATGATCGCCTTCACCGCGACGCGCCCGACCCGCGCCATGTCGGCCATGTGCGCAATGCCGTGCACGACGGTGCAGAAGATGATCGGCGCGATCAGCATCCGGATCGCCTTGATGAAGGCATCCCCGAGCGGCTGCATCCTGGCGCCCGCCTCGGGGCTCACGATCCCAAGCGCGATACCGGCCGCCATGGCGATGAGCACCTGGATCCAGAGCTCCTTCCACCAGGCGCGGCCGCGCGGCTTGTCGATCGCCATCGCCGTCATCGGTCGAACTCGAACAGGCGCGCGGGGTTATCGACCAGGATCTTCTGCTGGAACTCTACCTCCGGCGCGAACAGCGGGATCAGATCCACGAGGTCGCCGTCATTCGGCATCACCTTGACGTTGGGATGCGGCCAGTCGGTGCCCCAGATGACGCGGTCGGGCGCGGTCTCCACGATCTTTCGCGCGAACGGCACCGCATCGGTGAACGGCGGCCCGGCAGAGGAGACGCGCTCGGAGCCGCAGATCTTCACCCAGCACTTCTCGTCGCGCTGCATCAGGTCGATCAGTATCCTGAACGGCAACTGGTCGAGCCCTTCGGACGCCTTCACCCGGCCCATATGGTCGATGGTGTAGCTCAGCGGCAGCCTGGTCAGCATGTCGGCATATTCAGGCAGGTCGATCGCATCGAAATGCAGATCGATGTGCCAGCCGAGCGGGGTGACCATCGCGATGATGCGGTCGAACACGCGCTTGTCCGGAACGCCGCCGAGATGGCGTACGAAGTTGAACCGGCAGCCGCGGAAGCCGCCCTCATGCAGCACGCGGAGCCCGCGCTCGGTGATGCTATCGTCGATGTTTGCTACCGCGCGATAGGCCCCGTTACTCTGCGCGATCGCATCGAGCGCCACACTGTTGTCAGTGCCGTGCACGCTGGCATTGACGATGACGGCCCGCTCCACCCCCAGCTTGGCATGCAGGATGCGAAAATCCTCAAGCGGCGCATCGGGCGGCGTGTAGGAACGATCCGGCGCGTAAGGATATTTAGCGCCGGGTCCGAAGATATGGCAATGCGCGTCGCAGGACAGTTTTGGAAGCTTGAACTTCGGCGTGCGCGTGTTCGGATCGGGCGGCGGAATGGTCGGCGTGTACAACATCGTCATCACTTCAACCGCCGAACGAGAGTGCTTCTTCAGGCCTTGCTGGTGACAGCCGACCGCCGACGCGCAGGCGCGGCCTTGTCGAGCGCCGGCGCCTGGAACGCGGCGACGGTGGCCTGCACCAGCTGCTCGATCGCACCCGCGGCGTCGCTGCCGTCGGCCTCGCCACGCGACAGGCGCGAGACGCGGTCCGGCGTCACCAGCGAATAATAGAGTGCGCCTAGCAGGAAATGGCTGCGCCAGACGATGTCGGTGCGCGGAATGTGCGGCAGGCTCTCGTGGATCGCGTCGATGAAGGCGTGGCTGGTGTCGTCGAAGGTCTGCGCGATGATTTTTCGCGCGACCTCGTTGCCCTCGGCCGACATCACCGCGCGCAGCCGCGTGAAGCGCGCCCCGCCGCCGGCAAGATCGCTGCCCGAGGTGAAGGCCGGCACGACATAGGCGCGCACGATCGCCTCCAGCCGGTCCTGCAGATCGCGCACGCGTTTTGCGGCGGCCAGCAGCTCGGAGCGGCGCAAGTTCATCGGGCCGCAATGCCGCCGGTAGATCTCCAGCAGCAGGCCATCCTTGGTCTTGAAATGATAGGTCACGCTGCCGGGATTGGCCCCGGCGGCCTGCGCGATGTCGCGCACCGAGACGGCATTGAAGCCGTTGGTGGCGAACAGTTCCTCGGCCGCGGCGAGGATCGCCTCGCGCATGTTCGGCTTGCGGGCCGTTTCCTTGCTGGTGGGCTTGCGTACCATGTGATTTGTACTATCGTACAAAAGATCAGGTCTCGTCAACAAAAACCATGGGCATCGCCCGGACGGCTTCGAGACCGTCCGTCCGCGCGCAAACGCCCTCTAGGAGTGCTGGGAATGCTGGCTTTGAACAAGACAATCGCCCGCTTGATGCTGGGCGCCGGCCTGCTGCTGGCGGGCAGCACCGCGCAGGCCGCCGACAATTATCCGAGCAAGCCGGTGCACATTCTGGTGCCCTACGCCGCCGGCGGCGCGGTCGACGTGCTCGCACGCACGCTGGCCCAGGCACTCGCGAAGACCTGGGGCCAGCAGCCCGTGGTCGACAACCGTCCGGGCGCCGGCGGTATCGTCGCCTCGCAGGCGCTGACGCAGGCCGCGCCCGACGGCTATACGCTGATCCTGGTCGCCAGCGGCCATCCGCTCAACCAGTTCATCTATCCGAGCGTGCCCTACGACACCTTCAAGGATTTCACCGCGATCACCGAAGTCGCCTCCTCGCCACTCGCGATCGTGGTGGCCAAGGACAGCCCCTACAAGACGCTCGGCGATCTCCTGGCCGCTGCCAAGAAGGAGCCGGACAAGCTCTCCTATGGCATGTCCGGCAACGGCACGTCGGCGCATCTGGCCGGCGAGCTGCTCAAACATATGTCCGGCAGCAAGATCGTCGCGATCCCCTACAAAGGAGGCGCGCCGGCGCTCACGGCCGTGATCGCGGGCGAGATCCCGCTCAGCATCAATCCGCTGGCGGAGGCGATTGGCCAGCTCGAAGGCGGCCCGGTGCGCGCGCTCGCGGTGACCTCGGCCGAGCGCTCCAAGGCACTGCCGAATGTGCCGACGGTCGCAGAGTCCGGCGTACCCGGCTACGACGTCTCGGTCTGGTGGGGCGTGCTGGGTCCTGCAAAGATGCCGCCGGAGATCGTGGCGAAGCTGGAGACCGATCTGAAGGCGGCGCTCCAGGATCCGAACGTGCTGTCCACCCTCAGCAAGATCGGCGCAGCCCCGGTCGGCTCCTCCGCTAAGGACTTCGACGCCTACATGCACGCCGAGGCGACCAAATGGGAGCCGGTGCTGAAGGCCGCCGACATCAAGGCGCAGTGAGGTCTTTCACATGAGGACCCCTTCTGGACGCCTCGCGCGCGCCGCCCTGCTCGCGGCCGCGATCACAGGCCTCGTTGGCGCGCCCGCGCGCGCCGACGGCGAAGCAAAATTGCTCGCGCCGAGCGGCACCTTGCGCGTCGGCATCTATGCGGGCAGCCCGACCTCCATGGTGACGGATGCGAGCGGCAAACCTCACGGCCTCGCCTACGATCTCGGCGGCGAGCTGGCCAAACGGCTCGGCGTCGGCGTCGACTATGTCCGCTTCCAGCGCGTCGCCGACATCGTCACCGCGATCCACGACGGCCAGGTCGACTTCACCGTCACCAACGCCACGCCGGCGCGCGCCAATGACGTCAGCTTCAGCCAGCCGGTGCTCTCGATCGAGCTCGGCTATCTCGTCCCGGCGAATTCGCCGATCACTGAGGTCAAGGACATCGACAGACCGGGCGTGAAGATCGGCGTCACCAAGGGCTCGACCTCGGAGCGGACGCTGCCGGCGAAATTCAAGAACGCGACCATCGTTCCCGCCGAGAGCGTCAAGGTCGCCATTGCCATGTTCGGCCGGGGCGAGATCGATCTCTACGCCACCAACAAGCCGACGCTGTTCGAGATGTCCGACCAGATGCCAGGCGCGAAAATCCTCGACGGCAATTGGGGTGCCGAGCACATGGCCATCGCGATCCCCAAAGGACGCGAGGATGCGCTTCCCTTGCTCAACCGCTTCGTGACGGAGGAGCAGTCGTCGGGCGCACTGGATACGATCCAGCAGCAGGCAGGCCTGCGCGGTGCGAGCAAGGCGACGCGCGAGTAGGTCTCGAAAACCTGCGAACGATTGGCGATCGCAGGATCGCCAATCGTTCGGATTCCATTTGCTGCAAATCAACGCAACAATATGGACAAAGCGTCATTTGTCTTCGGCGCTGCGTTGGGCAACCAAAGCCTGGCATCGCCGGAGACAGAGAATGAGCAAACCTGTGTTGTTGACACTCCATCGCTGGATCACGCTGGTCTTTGCACTTCCGCTGTTCGCGGTCATCGCCACCGGACTGATCCTGTCCTTCGAGCCGCTGGTGCAAGTCAGTGGCACCAAGGGTCCTGCCATCGATCCCGGACGCGTCATCGAGCTGGTGAAGACGTACGATCCGGACGGCAAGGCGCGCAGAGTTTCGATCAATGCGGCTGGTCAGCGGATGACGCTGCAGGGCTCCGGCTCCCCGGCGATCGACCTCGTGACCGGCGCGCCTGCCGCTGCCGGCTTCGGCCTCAGCGATCTTTTCCTGTGGGCGCGGATCACGCACGAACGGCTGCTTGGCCAGGCGTGGCTGGTGACAAGCTCGACCGTCGCCATGGTCACGCTGATGGTGCTCGGCATCGTCATGGGACTGCCGCGGCTGCGCAACACGCTCTCCGGATGGCACAAGGGCACAGCCTGGTTCGCGCTGCCCCTGATCCTGCTCAGCCCGTTGACCGGCCTGTGCATGGCGTTCGGCCTGACGTTTCAGAACGGAGCCGCTCCGGCCGGCGCTGGACGTCCGATTGCCCTTCTCGAAGCCGTTCGCATGGTCGCGGACCAGCACGATCTCACCCAAGTAATCTCGATCGGCACGCGCGGCGGCCGCATCATGGCGCGGCTCTACGACGGCGGCGAGCTGCGCGCCTACGCCGTCACTTCGAGCGGTGTCACGCCGCTGCCCCGCAACTGGCCGCGCCTGATCCATGAAGGAAACTGGTCGGCCCGGATCGCCTCGCCCCTCAATGTGATTACCTCGGTCGCGCTTCTGACGCTGCTGACGACAGGCCTGCTGATCTGGGGGCGGCGGAGGCTGCGCAAGCCGCGCCCGCGCGCCGGCAGACAGGCCGTCGCCGCCGGAGCTGCCTAACCCCCTGCCCCGTTCAGTTGCGTGCGCTCGCCCGCATCTTCTCCGGCGGCACGATGCCCCGTACGAGATCGGCATCGTCATTGCCCGAAGGGATCAGGATCGCGCGTTCGCGCGGTAGGGCTTCCGGCATCTCGTCGCGAATGAAGGCGATCAGCTTCTCCCGCATCTCGCAGCGCAAGTCCCAGGATTGCGGCGCATTCCGGGCGCTGACCAGTGCGCGGAGCTCGATGGTGCGTGAATCGGCGTCGATCACCTGGAGATTGACCACCGCGCCGTCCCATAGTTTCGACTGCTTCACCGCCTCCTCCAGCCAGCGCCGGATCCTCGGCACGTCGGCGCGATAGTCGACATGGAGCGCGATCATGCCGATCAGGGACGCCGTGTCGCGGGTCCAGTTCTGGAACGGCTTTTCGATGAAGTAGGACAGCGGCACCACCATGCGGCGCCAGTCCCACAGCCGGATCACCACATAGGTCGAGGCGATGTCCTCGACCCAGCCCCACTCGTTCTCGATGATCACGGCATCCTCGATCCGGATCGGCTGGGTGATGGCGATCTGCAGGCCCGCGATGAGGTTGCTGAGCAGCGGACGGGCGGCAAGACCGACGATGATACCGGCGGCTCCCGCGGAGGCGAACAGGCTGACGCCGTATTGCCTCACAGAATCGAACGTCATCAGCGCGGTCGAGACCGTGATGATGACGATGATGATGTCGGTCACACGCTTGAACACGCGCACCTGCGTGACATGCTTGCGCGCGATGAGATTTTCGCTGACGTCGCGAAAATTCTGCAAGTAGCGCGCCGCGCTCATGTCGACGACCCGGATCGAGATCCAGCCGATCAGGGCGATGAAGGCGACCACAAACAGGCTCGTCAGCGGCGTGCGGAAGGCATCGCTCAGCGGCGCAAGCGGCAGCACCAGCGCGACGGCGGCGAGACACAGCGCCAGCTGAGCCGGCCCGGACGTGCGCTCGATGAACACGCCCAGGAGCGGAAGCCGGGTTCCGAAAGCACGATTGAGCAGCCAGACCGCGAGCCGATAGAAAGTCAGGGCGAGCAGGATCGCCGCTGCGACCAGGCCGAGACCGATGAACCATGTTGGTATCCACCCGAACATCCTGTCGATGTCGGCCATGAGGACCTGCCAATTCATTCACGTTCCCGGATTGCATTTGCTGAAAGCGCTCAACGCCTCCCGGCCGGCTTCGCTCCCACACCTCGTGCAACGCAGCATTCCTCTGGTGCAACCGTGCCCGTTTGCGCTATTCTTAGGCATCCATGACCAGACGAACCGGCAGCGCCGATCTTCCTCTCCACACCGGGCGGGTTCCGCCGTGGCTCGCGAGCCGCATGGCGACGCTCGGCGCGATCGTCACGCAGGCGATCGTACATCATTACGGCCGCGATGCGTTCATGCAGCGGCTGTCGCATCCGTTCTGGTTCCAGTCGTTCGGCGCGGTGATGGGGATGGACTGGCACTCCTCGGGAATCACCACCTCCGTCATCGGCGCGCTGAAGCGCGGGCTCGGCCCGCTCCAGGACGAGCTCGGCATCTATGTCTGCGGCGGCCGCGGCCAGCATTCGCGCAAGACGCCGGACGAGCTGTTGCAGCTCGGCGACCGCGTCGGCTTCGACGGCGCGAAGCTGACGCGCGCCAGCCGTCTTGTGGCCAAGGTCGACAGCGCCGCGGTGCAGGACGGTTTTGATCTCTACCTTCACGGCTTCTTCGTCACCACCGAGGGCAAATGGACGGTGGTGCAGCAGGGCATGAACGGCGACAAGCGCCAGGCCCGCCGCTATCACTGGCACTCGGAAGCGCTGAAGAGCTTCGTCGATGCGCCGCACAGCGCGATCGACGGTCCGCAGCAAGGCGAGATCGTCAATCTCACCGACCATCGTGCCGACGTCTCGCGCACCGCGCAGCTCGAGCTGCTGAGCGATCTCGGTCCCGATCGCATCCTCACGGAGTTCGAACGGCTCACCGGCACTGCGCCCGAGCCTGCGCAGGCGATGCTGCCGCATCTGATCATGCCCGCGCACCACGATGTCCGCCCCAAGGATGTGTTCGCGCGGCGTCTGCACGGCACGCTGGCTGCGGCGGCCGAGCGCGGCCCGGTCGACTTTCCGGAATTGCTGCTGACGCCCGGCGTCGGCGCGCGCACCGTGCGCTCGCTGGCAATGGTCGCCGAGGTCGTGCACGGCGCGCCCTATCGCTTCACCGACCCCGCGCGCTTCTCGCTCGCCCATGGCGGCAAGGACCGGCATCCCTACCCCGTCCCGATCAAGGTCTATGACGAGACCATCCGCGTGCTGAAGGGCGCGATCCAGAACGCAAGGCTCGGCCGCGACGAAGAGATGCAGGCGATCAGGCGTCTCGACGACCAGGCGCGGCGGCTGGAGCGCACCGCGAGCGGTCCATCCGTCGAAGCCTATATCGCCGGTGAACGAGCCGCCTCGCCCGATCTCGACGGCCGCTCGGTGTTCGGATGGGAACGCGATCTGGTTTCTTCCAGGAAGTCGACCGGCTCCTGAGCGCGTCGGCGCATCGCCCTACTCTTCCGGCTCCTCGTCGTCCGTGAGCCGGTTGGCCGAGTGGTCCTGATATTGCTCGGTCTGGATGAACTTGCTGTCCATGCCGCGAATGTTCGAATGCTGCGCCTTGTCGCGGTTCGACAGGATCATGTTGTCGCCGATCTTGTCCTTGGGAATGTCCGTCAACGCTCCGTTGCCTGCGCCCTTGCCGTGCGCGCCTGAGCCGATATGCGTCTTGCCGCCGTGGCGCATGGATTGCTCCATCATGATTGTCCACATCGGGCCAACGCAGGCACCGCGGAGTTTGTTTCGCGGTTGCATCAGGGAACGATGAGGTTCCCGTTCAGCTTGCGAGCAGCTGCTCTTCCTCGCGCGGCTGCGGTTTCACGCCATCATCGGCCACCACGGGCAGTTTCGCAATCATGCGAATCCCCGGCCGCTTGCGCCAGTGGATCTGCGAGGCATCAACGGCGAGGCCAAGCCGTGGCCACCGCGTGAACAGGGCCTGCAGCGCGCTGGCAGCCTCGATGCGCGCGAGCTGGTGTCCAAGGCAGAAATGGATTCCCGTGCCAAAGGACATCTGGCGGTTGGGCTTGCGTTCGAGATCGAGCCGCTCCGGCTCATCATGCACCGCCGGGTCCATGTTCGCCGCGGCGAGCATGACCATGACGCGGTCGCCCTTCTTCAGCCGCACGCCGTCCAGCTCGACATCCCGCCGCACATAGCGCGGTTTCGAAAACTGAACCGGCGAGACGAACCGCAGGAACTCCTCGACGGCGAGCGAGGCACGGCTCCAGTCCTCCTCCAGCCAGTCACGCAAGCCGGGGTTCTTCAGCAGCTCATAGACCGACCCGCTGATCAGATGCGTCGTCGTCTCCGAGCCCGCCGCCAGCAGCAGGAACACCATCGCCACCATTTCGTCAGGCGTGATCTGCCCGCCCTCGCGTTCGACCTGCACCAACTCGGCAATCAGCCCCTCGCCGCCCTGCTCGCGCGCGAGCTGCAATTGCCCCTGCAGATAGCGTCGCATCTTGCGTAGCGCGAGCATCAAGCGGAAGACGCTGACGATGTTGGTCAGCGAGGACATCGCGTTGGCCCAGGCAATGAACCGGGCGCGATCGGCCATGGGCAGGCCGAGCAGCTCGCAGATGACCGACAGCGGCAGGATGCGCGCGTAGCGCTCAACGAGATCGGCCGGAGCTCCGTCCGCGAACAACCCCGCGGCAAGATCGTCGGCGATGGCGCGGATGCGCGGCTCCATCGCCACGATGGCACGGCGGCGGAAGGCCTCGTCCACGATGCCGCGCAGTCGCGTGTGGTCCGGCTCGTCCATCGTCAGCATGTTGCTGGCGATGGTCGTGACGAGCTTCGGCATCCACCAGCGGATGCTCGCGACCTCGCCGCCTTCCTTGCGCAGCGTGAAGGTCGCACTGTCCTTCAGCACCTGCGCAGTGGCGTCATGGGTCGTCGTGATCCAGACGTCACCGACCAGGGGAAAGCGCGTCGCCACCACGGGGCCCTGCGCGCGCAGCGCTGCAACGGCTCTGGGTGGATCACGAAAGAAGGCCTCGCTGGTGAAATCGAGGCGCGGGGTCATGGGATCACCGGCGGTTGTTGCGCCTCAACCAGATGGGATGCGGGGCAGCCGGCGCAAGGCCGGAACTCTCGTTCCGCCCGCCGCAGAGGATCTAGCCGCGCCCCGGCGAGCGGTGGCCGGTCTTGCGCTGCTGCTGATTGGTATAGGAGTCCCAATGGCTCCAGCTACCATTGCTGAGGCTCTGCATGTCGGTGCCGAGTGGACGGCGCGTGCGCTTGTCGTGATCGGCGATCGCGCGCTCGGACTGCGCGATCTTGCGCTTCAGTTCCGCGATCGTCTTCTGGGTCTGGCCGTCCCGCTTCGAGGACGCGATCTCGCCCATCGTGAAGCGCGCGGTCTCGAGCGCCTTCAGCTCGGCGCGGTTCTTCTTCAACTGAACCCGGTGCCAGGCGATGTTGCTGTCGCTGTCCGCAACCATGTGGGAACTCCGCTGATTCGCTCCCACAAGTGTATCAAGCGCCGAATCGGCGCGGCAACGCCCGCCAGAGGGCGAAAATACGGTCTTATTGCGGGCTTACCGCTCGGCGAAGGCCTTCTCGACCACGAACTGGGCCGGTTCGCCGTGGTTGCCCTCGACGAAACCGCGCTCGCCGAGCAGCACGCGGGTGTCCGCGACCAGCGCCGGGCTGCCGCAGATCATGACGCGGTCATGGGCGGCTTCCAGCATCGGCAGGCCGATATCGCTGAACAGCTTGCCCGAGGTGATGAGGTCGGTGATGCGGCCACGGTTGCGGAAGGGATCGCGGGTCACCGTCGGGTAGTAGATCAGCTGGTTCTGGATGTACTCGCCGAGCAGCTCGTCCTTCGGCAGGTGCTCGGTGATCATCTCGCCATAGGCGAGCTCCTTCACGTGCCGGCAGCCGTGAAGCAGAACGACCTTCTCGAACCTCTCGTAGGTCTCGGGGTCCTTGATGACGCTCAGGAACGGGGCAAGGCCGGTGCCGGTGCCGATCAAATAGAGGTTGCGCCCCTCTTCCAGGTTGTCGATGACGAGCGTGCCGGTGGCCTTGCGGCTGACGATGATCTCGTCGCCTTCCTTCAGATGCTGGAGGCGCGAGGTCAGCGGACCATCAGGCACCTTGATCGAGAAGAACTCCAGCGTCTCCTCGTAATTGGCGCTGGCGACGCTGTAGGCCCGCAGCAGCGGCTTCTCGCCGACCTTGAGCCCGATCATGGTGAACTCGCCGTTGCGGAAACGGAAGGTCGGGCTGCGGGTGGTCTTGAAGGAGAACAGCGTGTCGGTCCAGTGGTGGACGCTCAAAACGCTTTCCTGATTGAAATTGCTCATCTCACCTATCCGTGTCGCGTCTATGCGGTTCCGAGGCGGGCAGCTATGCGTCGTTTGTACACGATCATTCGTATACTAATGAATAATCCTGCTTGATCCCGCGGTCAAGGCTGCCCAAGATCGAAAGCGTTGCAGTTAGGAATAAGGAGCCCCTTCCATGGCGCATGACGCACCCCAGGCCACCGGACCCTCGAAGCTCGTGATCCGGAATATCGGCCTGATCCTGTCCGGCGCCCTGGAAAAGCCGATCCTGGACGGCGACACCATCGTCGCCGAGAACGGCAAGATCACCGCGATCGGCCGCTACAAGGACCTCAACACCGAAGGCGCGACCACCATCGTCGAGGCCAACGGCACCACGGTCGCGCCGGGCCTGATCGACAGCCATGTCCATCCCGTCGCCGGCGACTGGACGCCCCGCCAGAACCAGATCGGCTGGATCGACAGCAATCTGCACGGCGGCGTCACCACGATGATTTCCGCCGGCGAAGTGCACATGCCCGGCCGCCCGCGCGACGTCGTCGGGCTGAAGGCGATGGCCATCTTCGCCCAGCGCGCCTTCTGGAATTTGCGGCCCGGCGGCGTGAAGGTTCACGCCGGCGCGCCGGTGATCGAATGCGAGATGGTCGAGGAAGATTTCAAGGAGCTCGCCGCCGCCGGCGTCAAGCTGCTCGGCGAAGTCGGCTTGGGCGGCGTCAAGGACGGCCCGACCGCGCGCAAGATGGTCGGCTGGGCCCGCAAATACGGCATCCAGAGCACGATCCACACCGGCGGCCCCTCGATCCCCGGCTCCGGCCTGATCGACAAGGACGTCGTGCTGGAGGCCGACACCGACGTGGTCGGCCATATCAATGGCGGCCACACCGCCCTCCCCGACGATCAGATCCGCTGCATCTGTGAAGGGTGCAAGCGCGGGCTCGAGATCGTTCACAACGGCAATGAGCGTTCGGCCCTGTTCACGCTGCGCATCGCCCGGGAAATGGGTGACCTGCACCGGGTCATCCTCGGCACCGACGCGCCCGCCGGCTCAGGCGTGCAGCCGCTCGGCATTTTGCGCATGGTCTCGATGCTGTCCTCGCTCGGCGATCTGCCGGCCGAACTCGCCTTCTGCCTCGCCACGGGTAACACCGCGCGGATGCGGCAGCTTGACTGCGGTCTCATTGAAGTCGGCCGCTCCGCCGATTTCGTCGTCATGGACAAGGCCCAGCACTCCCCGGGCAAGACCATCCTGGAGAGCGTCCAGCTCGGCGACCTCCCCGGCATCGGCATGACCATCATCGACGGCATCGTGCGCACCCAGCGCAGCCGCAACACGCCCCCCGCCGGCCGAGTGCCGGAAATCGTGGCGAAGTGACGCAGCCTTCAAGGCTTTGAACAAGACTGCTGCCTGCGGCGTCTAACGCAGGCAGCCCTCGGCGGCGGCAGTTCATTGCTAGACCATCGAGGGAGCATGAAGAACTCATCGCGAATAGCCGCCGGCGTTGCCGGCGCGGTGGCAGGCTATGTCGTAACCTTCGTGCTGTTCTCCCTCTTCGATTTCGGCAACCGGGCGGACCCGATCACGTCGGGCTTGCTGGGACTGTTCGTCTACTCCCCCACGGGTGCAATCGCCGGCGCGGTGCTCGCGAGCTGGCTGGTGACGCGTTCGGGGAAGGACCCGGGCAACGACGGCGTTGCGCGCAACACTCTGAAGTCGCTCGGCGTCGTCGGCCTGCTCTGCATCGCTGCTGTTGGCACCTACCTGGCCGTCGCGTACATGACGGCCACGCCCTGGCTCAACCGCAACGGCGCCAATCCCCTGCTTGTGTTCGAGGTGCGTTTTCCGGCGGGGGTCAAGGTGCCGGCGTCCCAAGGCATCACCATCGAACTGCAGACTGATCTGAACACCATGCCGGGCGAAGTGAACCCGGCCGGCTTCTATCGTGACGGCGACCAGGCCGTCATCGCCGGCGAGGTCGAGCTGGCGTTTCGCACCTCGCACCGCCAGCTTGCCGTCACCATCCAGGGCCAGCCGGGCCGGATCTATCCGATCGATCTGACGGCACGTGCGCCGCATACGCCGGAGTTCGGAACATGGCGGCGGCTCAACGACGGCAGCGAGATCCGTTACCGCGCCAAATGGCCGGGGAAGACGTAAGGGATCAGCGCTTCCTAGCGATCTCACATCGCACATAGGTCTGGCGCTTGGCCTGCCCGACCGGACCATTGTCCATCACCAGTCTGCCGTCCGCAGCAATGGACACGCGGGGATTGGAACGAAACTTCTCGCCCTCGCCTTCGCAGGCGAGCTTCATGTTCCAGCCAAGCTTACCGTCGGCCGTGATCTCGCTGGCGCGGCAGCGCGTCTCGTACCAGTACAGGCGGTTGCCGCCCTCGATGCTCATGCGGTTGGGACTGTCGTCGTTGCGGCAGTCCTTCTTGGTCGAGGCCCAGAAGCCCTCGTAAGGCTGCGCGGCAAAGGCCGGAGCGCACGTGCCCGCCAGCAACGCACCAAGGCTCAAGACCACCGCAAACCGCGTCGCCGCTCTCATGACGAAAACCTCGATAAACCCTCATCGATGTTAGTCGCCCGTCCCCGCAGCTTGTTCAACTGCCGTAGGGTGGGCAAAGGCGCGCAGCGCCGTGCCCACGATCTTTCCCAATTGAGAGAGGACGGTGGGCACGCTTCGCTTTGCCCACCCTACGAGACCGTCTACGCCGTCTTCACCGCAGCTTGTTCAGCAGCGCCATCAGCGTCTCGCGCTCCCTGGCGTCGAGCGGCGCCAGCGTCTCGCGGGTGATCGCCAGCGCGTTGGGCGCGAGCTTCTCCGCGAGCTGCTGCCCCGCCCGGGTCAGGCTGACCAGCAGCCGGCGTCCGTCCTCGGGATCCTGGCTGGTCTCGGTCAGGCCGCGCGCCGTCAGGCGGTCGATCACGCCCTTGATGGTCGCGACATCCATCGCCGTCAGCCGGCCGAGCTGGTTCTGCGAGCACGGCCCGGTCTCGGCGAGCTTCGACAGCGCGGCCCATTGCGTCGGCGTCAGATTGGTACCGATGTCGCGGGAGAAGATCGAGCTGTGGCGCTGCCAGACCTGGCGCAGGATGAAGCCGACCTGCTCGTCGAGCACGTAAGGCGGTTTTGCCGGTTTGACGCTCTTCTTGGCCGCAACACTTCTCGCCATCCGTCCCCCGCCCTTCACAACGACAGATGCGCGTCGCGGATGTCCGGACGCGCGTCGAGCTCGGCCATGGTCCCGCCGAAACAGATGCGGCCGCGCTCGATGATATAGGCGCGGTCGGAGATGAGCCGCGCAAAGTGCAGATTCTGTTCGGAGACGACGATGCTGACGCCTTCCTTCTTCATGGTCAGGATGGCATCGACCATCTGCTCCACGATCTTCGGCGACAGGCCTTCCGAGGGCTCGTCCAGCAGCACCAGCGACGGATTTCCCATCAGCGTGCGCGCGATCGTCAGCATCTGCTGCTCGCCGCCGCTCATGCGTCCGCCCGGGCGGTTCTTCATCTCACCGAGATTTGGAAACAGCGTGTACAGCTTTTCGCGCGTCCAGTACGGCGCGTTAGGACGCTTGGGCTGCTTGCCGACCTCGAGGTTTTCCTCAACGGTCAAGTCCGTGAAGATGCGCCGCTCCTCCGGCACATAGCCGAGCCCCTCGCGCACGATCTCGTGCGTCGGCTTCGCCGAGACGTCCTTGCCCTCGAACATGATGCGGCCGGAGCGCTGCGCGACGAGGCCGACGATCGAGCGGAACGTCGTCGACTTGCCGGCGCCGTTGCGCCCGAGCAGCGCCACCACCTCGCCCCCGCCGACCTCGAAGCCGATGTCGAACAGGATATGTGCGGGGCCGTAATGGCTGTTGAGGTCCTGCACCGTGAGCTTCATGTCGATGCTCCTTCGCGATGCCCGCCCTCGTAAAGCAGCCCCTCGCCGAGATAGATCGCCTGCACCTGCGGATTGCCGCGCACTTCGGCCGGCGAGCCCTCCGCGATCAGCGTGCCGCGATTGAGCACAATGATTCGGTCGGCGTGCTCGAACACCACGTCCATGTCGTGCTCGGTGAAGAGCACGCCGATCGCCTTTTCCTTTGCGATCTGAGCCGTGAGCCGCATCAGCTCGACGCGTTCGCGCGGCGCCATGCCCGCGGTCGGCTCGTCCATCAGGAGCAGCTTCGGCTGGTTGGCGAGCGCCACCGCAAGCTCGAGCCGCTTGAGGTCGCCATAGGCGAGCTCGCCGCAGGGACGATCCGCATAGCCGCCCATGCCGACCAGCTCGAGCAGGCGGCCGGCCTCGCCGCGATCGAAGTTCGGGGCCGAGCCGAACAGATTGAACAACTTCTTCCCGTGCGAGATCAGCGCGACTTGGACATTCTCGCGCACGGTCATGGTGGCGAAGGTCGCGGTGATCTGGAAGGTGCGCCCGACGCCCATCCGCCAGATCTCGCGCGGCTTCTTGCCGGTGGTCTCCTCGCCGAGCAGGCGGACATGGCCGCTATCAGGCTTGTTCTGGCCGTTGAGCATGTCGAAGCAGGTGCTCTTGCCGGCGCCGTTCGGCCCGATCAGCGCCAGGATCTCGCCCGCGCGCAGCGAGAACGAGACGCCGCGCACGGCGTGGATGCCGCCATAGGATTTGGTCAGGCCTTCGACCGCGAGAAGTGTGGGTGCGACGCTCATTCGGCGGACTCGATCGGCTTGGCGAGCAAGGGGGATCCCGGCGGCGACGACTTCCTGCGGCGCTGCGCCAGCATCTCCAGCATGCCGACGATGCCCTTGGGGAAGACGACGACGATCAGCACGATGAAGCCGCCGAGCACGAGCTTTGACAGATCGGTCTGGCTGACCAGCCAGATGTTGAGAGCCTTGTAGACGATGGCGCCGATCACCGCGCCCGACACCGTCTCGACGCCGCCGAGCAGCACCATGACCAGCGCATCGACCGACAGCGAGATCCCGAGATTGTCCGGGAAGACGCTGCCCTTGAGGTACGCGAACAGCGCCCCGCCGATGCCGGCCGTGGTGCCCGCGATGACGAAGGCCGTCCATTGGATGCGCTTGGCATTGATGCCGACCGCTTCGCTGCGCAGCAGCGAGTCGCGCGTCGCCCGGAGCGCATAGCCGAACGGCGAGAATACCATGACCCGCAGCGCGACGGTGACGAGCGCGGCGACGCCGAGCGCGAGCCAGTAGAAGTTCGACGGGCTCGCCGCCCATTTTTCCGGCCAGACGCCCAGGATGCCGTTGTCGCCGCCCGTGACACTCACCCATTGGAACGCGATCGACCAGACGATCTGCGCAAAGGCAAGCGTCAGCATGGCGAAATAGACGCCCGAGAGCTGCACCGCGAAGAAGCCGAACACGGCCGCGCCCATGCAGCCGAGCAGCGGCCCCAGCAATAGGCACACGATCATCGGCAGCCCCGCCATCTTGGCGAGGAAGGCGACGCCGTAGGCGCCGAGGCCGAAATAGGCGGCATGGCCGAAGGATGCGAGGCCGCCGACCGACATCAGGAAGTGCAAGGAGACCGCGAAGATCACGAAGATCGCAATTTCCGAGCCGACGGTCAGCGCGTAATTGCCCGCGAACAGCGGCAGCGTCGCCGCAAGGAGGAGCGCGGCCAGCGAGGCGAGCCGCTCGTTCGAGGTCAGCGGGCGCCAGGGATTGACGGTGAGACCCGGCGTCTTGCGCGCCGCCGCCTCCGGCTTGCCGAACAGGCCCCAGGGACGGACGATCAGCACCACCGCCATCACCAGGAACACCAGGATGATCGAGATCTTCGGGAAGATCAGGATGCCGAAGGCGTTCAGCTCGGAGACCAGGACGGCCGCGACGAAGGCGCCGACGATGCTGCCGAGACCGCCGATCACCACGACGACAAAGACCTCGACGATGATGCGCAAATCCATGGCATGATGGACGGCATCGCGCGGGATCTGCAGTGCGCCGCCAAGCGCAGCGAGGAAGACGCCGACCGCGAACACCGACGTGAACAGCCATTTCTGGTTTACGCCGAGCGCCGCGACCATGTCGCGGTCCTGCGTCGCGGCGCGCACCAGCACGCCCCAGCGCGTGCGCTGGAACAATAGCCAGAGAATGCCGAGCACGACCGGACCGAGCACGATCAGGAACAGGTCGTAACTCGGGATGTTCTGGCCGAAGAAATCGATCGCGCCCTTGAATCCCGGCGCGCGGCGGCCGACGAGATCGTCGGGGCCCCAGATCAGCACGACGAGGTCCTCGACCATCAGGGTCAGGCCGAAGGTCGCGAGCAGCTGGAACAGCTCGGGCGCATGATAGATGCGGCGGAGCAGCACCATCTCGACCAGCACGCCGATCAGCGCCACCGCCAGCGCAGCCAGCACGATGCTGCCCCAGAAGCCAAACGCGCCAGAGAGCCGCTCCGTCAGCGTGAAGGCGATGTAGGCGCCGATCATGTAGAAGGCGCCATGCGCGAAATTCACGATCCGCGTCACGCCGAAGATGATCGACAGGCCCGACGCCACCAGGAACAGCGACGCTGCGCTGGCGAGACCGGTCAGAAACTGTACGACGTAAAAGGCCATCGGCGGTCCGGGTTAGGTTAGCGCGATCCCGCGGCGAGCGCGGACCTTGTAGGGCGGGTTAGCGAAGCGTAACCCGCCACCTCTTCTCGTGTGACACCGAAGGTGGTGGGTTACGCCAAGCGGTCTGCGCTTCGCGCAGTCCGCAGGGCTAACCCACCCTACGGCAGCGGCGATCAATCCTTCGGCCGCAGCTTCTCGACTTCGGCGTCGCTCGGCAGATAGTCCGAGCCCTTCTTGTAAGAAGAGTCCACCATCACGCCCTTGCCGTCCTTCAGCGCGGTCTTGCCGACATAGGCGCCGAGGGTCGACTGGTGGTCGATCTTGCGGAAGGTGATCTCGCCGAACGGCGACGGCATCGAGATCCCCTCCGCCGCGGCAATCAGCTTCTCCGGATCGCTCGAGCCGGCCTTGGCGAGAATGGCGGCGGCCGCCTTGATGGTCTGGTAGCCGACGATCGAGCCGAGGCGCGGATAGTCGTTGTACTTGGCCTGGTAGGCCTTCAGGAACGCGTCATGCTCGGGCGTCTTGATCGAGTACCAGGGATAGCCGGTGACGATCCAACCCTCCGGCGTCTCGTCCTTGAGCGGATCGAGATATTCGGGCTCGCCGGTCAGGAAGGAGACGACTTCGCGCCCCTTGAACAGGCCGCGGGTGTTGCCTTCGCGCACGAGCTTGACGAGGTCGGCACCGAAAGTGACGTTGAGGATCGCCTCGGGATTGGCGGCGGCAACCGCCTGCACCACGGGACCTGCGTCGATCTTGCCCTGCGGCGGCCACTGCTCGTCCACCCACTGGATGTCCGGGCGCTTCTCCGACATCAGCTTCTTGAACACCTGCACCGCCGACTGGCCGTATTCATAGTTCGGCGCGATCGTCGCCCAGCGCTTCGCGGGCAGCTTGGCGGCCGCCTCGACCAGCATCGCCGCCTGCATGTAGTTGGAGGGGCGCAGGCGGAACGTATATTTGTTGCCCTTCGACCAGGTGACGGCGTCGGTCAGCGGCTCGGCCGCGAGGAAGAACACCTTCTTCTGGTTGGCGAAGTCGCTGACGGCGAGACCAATGTTCGACAGGAACGTGCCCGTGAGCATTGCCACGCCTTCGCTCGAGACGAGCTCGTTGGCCGCGGTCTGCGCATCCGCCGGCTTGCCGCCGTCGTCCTTGGAGATGACGACCAGCTTCTTGCCGTTGATGCCGCCGGCCGCATTGATCTCTTCCACCGCGAGCTGCCAGCCCTTGCGATAGGGCTCGGTAAACGCCGGCAGCAGCGAATAGCTGTTGATCTCGCCGATCTTGATGTCCTGCGCCACGGCCGAATGGGCCATGCCGCCTGCCAGGAGCGCGAAGGCCGCGCCGACGAAGTAATTTCTTGCTCGCATCCCAACCTCCAGTTTTGAACTCTTTGTCTTAACCACGACCTTGCCGGAGAGATTGTGCCCGCCCCTCCGGACCGTTCCTTATTTCAAACCGTCTTCGCCCTTGATCTCCGCAACCGTCAAACCGCCCACGCGCGGAAGCGGACGGCCGCTGTCGGTGACGGCGACCGCGACCATGATCTCGTTGGCGCGCGGCGCGTCGTTGATCTGCACTTCCATGCCGTCGAAATGGCTGCGCACGAAGGCGGCGTCCTTGTGCCCGAGCGGTATGTCGAGCGTCGTGCCGGGACCGCTGCGCTTCTTCGACGACGGAATCAGCGCCGCGCCCTTGGTCAGGACCTTGCGGACCGGCGCGCCCATCTTGGGATGAAGGATCGCGGCGGCATGCTCCAGCTCGCCGTTCTCGCCAACGGCCGCGGCCTTGCCGTAGCTGTGCGCCTTCGCGCCATCGATGCCGAGCGCAGCCACCGCGCGCTTGGCCAGCAAATCACCGAGCTCCTCGCCGATCGCGATCAGCGGCGAGAGGTCCTCGACGTATTTTCCGGCGAATGGATTTTCGATCACGGCGATCGCGGCGGCACGCCGGGTCGGCGGCGACACCTGGCGGCCCATCTCCATCTGCGTCTCTTCGACGACGGTGACGATCTTGCGGATGATCGCGCTCATGCTTCGCTTCCCTGTTCAGGCATCGACCGCGTTCTCCAGCACGAGCGGGGGCGTTCGCTGCTCTTCTATATCCTTGGCTCCGATGACAAGCATATCACCACAAAGCCTGAGCACAGCCCCCTCGATCAATCCGCGATCGAACAATTGCCGTGCACATTCCGCGCCAGATTCCAGCGCATCCGCGATCTCATTCCGCGACAATTCACCGACGCCGTGGGTGACCAGACGCGCGCCGAGATCGCTATCGGGCTGAATCTCGCTCGCAGGGGTCCGGATGATGGCGGGATGCCCGGGCAAATCGACGGCATTGGCGATCACAGTCGCGGCCGCATCGGCCTGCGACGCCGTCGCCGCGAGCACCGTCACCGCATCGGCAATGCCGAGCGAAAAGCTGCGGCCATGCCGCCCGCTGGTCGCGATGCCGCGCACCGGATCATCGGCATCGACCCTCATGGACCGCATCACGCCGTCGCCATCGGGCCGGTCCATCAGGCCGACGGAGAAATGCTCGCCCCTGCCGAGATGAAGCGCGATGTCGCCGCCGTTGTTGACATAGGCCCGGTCGAGCGTCGCAGCGCCGAGCATCGCGCCCAGAATCTCCTCAGCCACGCTGCCTGCGACTGCGGCCATGGGGGTGATGAAGCCGTCGGCGGCATAGGGCGCGACAGCGGCGAGCATGCGCCGCGCCACCACGCCCTTCAGCGACGTCCGTCTCCCGGCCGCCGTCCGCAGCTCCGGCAGTTCCGCGCAGAGCTCGTCGAGCAATCCGGCGAAACGCTGCGCGGCGGCCTCATAGGCCGCGCGCACCTCACCCGGCGCTCCCCTCGCCTCGACGATCAGATCGATCGGTCCATCCTGCAAATGCAGCCGCCGGCCATCAGACAGCAATGCGATTTGCGGGAGCCGGGTCATGCCCGCGGTCCCGGAATCGGGTTCTGCCAGGGCAACTGGCGGACATCCTCGCCGTTCTGCACTTCGGAGAGCGGCTTCACATAGTCCATGTGCCCGCCAAGCGCGGCGTAGTCGGTCAGCTTCATCGTGAATTCGATCGGCGCGACCAGCGCCGGCGTCGGCACATAGCCGAACGCACCCGCCGGCATCTGCGTGACGTCGACCATGTAGGTGATGCCGCCGCCCGGCCAGACATAGACCGGCGCCCCGCCGCTGGTGACACGCGTCAGCGCGTCCTTCACCGAGCGCGTCAGCCGCACCGGATTGTCGGTGACGCCGGCGCGCAGCGAACCGCCGGCACCGGCCATGAACAGCACCGTGCACAGCGCCGGCTCGCAATTCTCCTGGATGCGCTCGACCGAGAATTTCAGGTCGGCGGGCATCTCGGTCTCGACCGGGTTCAGGGTCTCGTCGAGCACGTAATAGGACGAATGCTCGCCCGTGGTGGAGACCATCAGCATGGTCAGGCCGGCCTTCGCCTCCTTCTTGTCGAAGGGGCCGAGGATCGCGAGCGGATCGGAGATGTTGGTGCCGCCCCAGCCCGTGCCGGGATCGGCGACTTGGAAATAGCGGCCCGGCGTCGAGCGGCGGCCCTTCATCTTGATGCCGGTGTCGGCGATGTCGAGCAGCTTGCCGGCCTGGTGCTCCGAGAGCACGCCGGTGATGTGGTCGTCGACCACGACGACCTCGTCGACCTTGCCGTGCCATTGCTTGGCGAACATGCCAATCGTCGCCGAGCCGCAGCCGACGCGCATACGCTCTTCCTTGACGCCGTTGACGATCGGCGGCTGGCCCGCCTGCACCACCACGGTCGCGCCGCCGTCGATGGTCAGCTCCACCGCCTTGCAATTGGCGAGGTCCATCAACGTGTCGCAGGTGACGCGGCCCTCCTTCTTGGAGCCGCCGGTGAGATGATGCACGCCGCCCAGCGACAGCATCTGCGAGCCGTATTCGCTGGTGGTGACGTGGCCGACCGCCTCGCCCTGCGCGCGCACGGTCGCGGTCTCCGGCCCGAGATAGCGGTCGGTGTCGATCTTCACCTTGATGCCGCAATAGGAGAAGATGCCCTCGGTGACCACGGTCACCATGTCGACGCCGTCGACCTCCGCGGAAACGATGAACGGCGCCGGCTTGTAGTCGGGATAGGTCGTGCCCGCACCGATCGCGGTGACGAAGGTCGAAGGCTCGTGGACGATCTTGCCGTCCCAGTCTTCGGTGCGGTTGAACGGAACGAGCTTGCCGCCATGCTCGACGGTGCGCTCCAGAATCACATGCGGATCGACGCGGACCAGCTTGCCGTCGTGGTTGGCATAGCGGTCGCAGGCGCCCGCCGCGCCCGGCTTGATGTAGCACATCACCGGACAGGCATCGCAGCGGATCTTGTCGGTGGCAGCGCTCGTTGTTTCCATCACCATGTCGAAAGCCAGCGGAGACGTCGTTATCATTCGTATACGAACGATGTTGCGCGCGGTCCCCTGCGGCTGTCAAGCGGCGGTGCAGCGCAAAAGAAGCCGCTGCCGCACAAATCCTCATTTGCCTATCGGACCTGTCCACAAAGAAGGCAGGCGCGCTGCAGTGCGGCATGCACGGCTTGCACGTTTGTGTACAAACGGTATCGTCGCGACGTAGATTTGCGAGCAATTGGGCTTGGGAACGAGGATGACGCAAACACCGATCCGCCTCACCGTGAACGGCAGGATCCACGAGATCACGGCGGCGCAAGACACGCCGCTGCTCTATGTACTGCGCAACGACCTCGCGCTGAACGGCCCCAAATACGGCTGCGGCCTCGGTGAATGCGGCACCTGTGCTGTCCTGATCGATGGCGCCGCGGCGCGCTCCTGCGTGATTCCCGTCGGCGGTTGCGCCGGCCGCGACATCGTGACGCTCGAAGGGCTCGGCACACGCGACAAGCCTGACGTGGTGCAGCAGGCCTTCATCGACGAGCAGGCCGCGCAATGCGGCTATTGCCTCAACGGCATGATCATGACCACCAAGGCGCTGCTTGCGATCAACCCGCGCCCGACCGAGCACGAAGCGCTCGCCGCGCTGCGCTACAACCTCTGCCGCTGCGGCACCCATGTCGAGATCCTGCGCGCCGTGATGCGCGCCTCCGGCCAACTCACCGAGGCCGCAGATTGATGGCCTCCCCTGTTTCGAACGAAGCTGAGAGCCCGTCGGGCTCGCTCGTCGTGGCCCGCAGCGTGGACGAGGTCACGTCCGAAACGTTCGTGCGCATCACCGCGGACGGCTCGGTCACGGCCTATAACGGCCATGTCGATCTCGGCACCGGCATCCGCACCGCCCTCGGCCAGATCGTCGCCGAAGAGCTCGACGTCTCCTTTGCGCGCGTCGTGGTCGTGCTCGGCGACACCGCCGTGGTGCCGAACCAGGGCGCGACGATTGCGAGCGAGACGATCCAGATCACCGCCGTCCCCCTGCGCAAGGCCGCCGCGCAAGCGCGGCAGTTCCTGATCGCACGTGCGGCCGAGCGGCTGGAGCTTCCCGAGACCGACCTCAAGGTCGAGGACGGCCTCGTGCGCGGACACGACAACCGCTGCGTCAGCTATGGCGAGTTGATCGGCGGCGAGGAGATTCGACTCGAGCTTGCCGACGATGTCGCGGTCAAGCCCGTCGGCGACTACACGATCGTCGGCCAGTCGACGCCGCGCGTCGACCTGCCGGCCAAGGCCACGGGCGAGCTGACCTTCGTGCACGACATCCGCGTGCCCGGCATGCTGCACGGCCGCGTGGTGCGGCCGCCCTATGCCGGCGTCGATGCCGGCCGGTTCGTCGGCACCAGCCTCATCGCGGTGGACGAATCCTCGGTGCGCGACATTCCCGGCATCATAGCCGTGGTGCGCCTCGGCGATTTCGTCGGCGTGGTCGCCGAGCGCGAGGAAAGTGCGATCCGTGCGGCGGAGCAGCTCAAGGTGAGCTGGAAGCCGACGCCCACCCTCACCGATCTCGCCGACGTCGAGACCGCGCTTCGCGCCAATCCGTCGACGCCGCGCACGCTGATCGACAAGGGCGATGTCGATGCGGCGATATCGGGCGCGGCCAAACCGATGCAGCGCACTTATGTGTGGCCGTATCAGATGCACGCCTCGATCGGCCCGTCCTGCGCCGTCGCGGATTTTAGCGATGGCAACATCCGCGTCTGGTCGGGCACGCAGAATCCGCACGTGCTGCGCAGCGATCTTGCGCTCCTGATCGAGCGTCCCGAGAGCGAGATCGACGTCATCCGCCTCGAGGCCGCCGGCTGCTATGGCCGCAACTGCGCCGACGACGTCAGCGCGGACGCGCTGCTGCTGTCGCGCGCGGTCGGCCGGCCCGTGCGCGTACAATTGACCCGCGAGCAGGAACACGCCTGGGAGCCCAAGGGCACCGCGCAGCTTATCGACGTCAACGGTGGCCTCGATGCCAGCGGCGGCATCGCCGCCTACGATCTCGCAACGCGCTATCCCTCCAATGCCGCGCCGACGCTGGCGCTGCTGCTGACCGGCCGCATCGCGCCCGAGCCTGCCGTGCTGCAGATGGGCGACCGCACCGCGATCCCGCCCTATGACTACGACAACATGCGCGTCGTCGCCCACGACATGCCGCCGATCGTGCGCGCCTCCTGGTTTCGCGGCGTCTCTGCGCTGCCGAACACCTTTGCGCATGAGTCCTATATCGACGAGGCCGCGACCGAGGCCGGCGTCGATCCCATTGAATACCGCCTGCGCTACCTCAAGGACCAGCGCGCCGTCGACCTCGTCAATGCGGTGGCCGAGCGCGCCGGCTGGACGCCGCGCCCGGTCCGCGAGGAGAAGGACGGCGATGTCGTGCACGGGCGCGGCTTTGCCTATGCGCTCTATGTCCACAGCAAGTTTCCCGGCTATGGCGCGGCGTGGTCGGCCTGGATCGCCGACGTCGCCGTGAACAAGGCGACCGGCGATGTCAGCGTCACGCGCGTCGTCGCCGGGCAGGATTCCGGGTTGATGATCAATCCGGACGGCGTGCGCCACCAGATCCACGGCAACGTCATCCAGTCCACCAGCCGTGCGCTGATGGAAGAGGTCTCGTTCGAGCGCGGCACGGTGGCGGCGCGTGAATGGGGCGCCTATCCGATCATCCCTTTCCCAGACGTGCCCAAGATCGATGTTTTGATGCTGCCGCGGCCGGACCAGCCGCCGCTCGGCGTCGGCGAGTCCGCCTCGGTGCCGAGCGCGGCGGCGATCGCGAACGCGATCTTCGATGCCACCGGCGTGCGTTTTCGCGAGCCACCGTTCACGCCGGAGCGCATCCTGAGGGGATTGCACGGCGAGACGTCCCCCGTGCCCCAAGCCCTGCCCGCGCCCGCCGCATCGCCTCCGTCCCGCATCTGGGAAAATCCATTCGCCAGGCGCGCCGGCATCTTCGCAACGATCGCCGCGGTCTGCACCGCCGCGATCGGGATCGGCGCCGCACTGCTGCCGGGCCGCGCCATCGCGCCGATCGCGCGGCCCGATGCGTCGGTCTACTCCGCGGCAACGATCGCCCGCGGCGCGCAGCTTGCCGCGCTCGGCAATTGCGCGGAGTGCCACACCAGCATCGGCGGCGTGCTCAACGCCGGCGGCCGTGCGCTTGAGACGCCATTCGGCACGATCTACACGACCAACATCACGCCCGACGTCGACACCGGCATCGGCGCCTGGTCCTATCCCGCCTTCGAACGCGCGATGCGCGACGGCCTGCACCGCGACGGCCGTCAGCTCTATCCGGCCTTCCCCTACACGCATTTTTCGAAGACTGATGATGCCGACATGCAGGCGCTCTACGCCTACCTGATGGCCCAGCCCGCCGTGCGCGCGACGGCGCCCGCCAACACGCTCGCCTTCCCGTTCAATCTCCGCCCGCTGCTGGCGGGCTGGAATGCGCTGTTCCACCAGGCGAAAGAGTTCAAGCCCGATCCCGCGAAATCCGAGGCGTGGAATCGCGGCGCCTATCTGGTCGAGAGCCTCGGCCATTGCAGCGGCTGCCACTCGCCGCGCAACGCACTCGGCGCCGAGCAGCGCAATGCCTATCTCGCCGGCGGTTTTGCCGAGGGTTGGGAGGCGCCGCCGCTGAGCTCGCTCTCGCATGCGCCGATCCCCTGGAACGAGGACGAGCTTTTCGCTTATCTGCGCACCGGTCACTCGCGCTACCACGGCGTGGCCGCCGGCCCGATGGCGCCAATCGTCCGAGATCTCAAAGCGCTGCCCGACCAGGATATCCGCGCGATGGCGGTCTATCTCAATTCATTCAACGACGCCGCAGCCGGTGCTCAAGCACAGGATACGCTCGCCGCAAAGCTGGAAGGCGCAACGCAAGTCACCGTCGCCTCCTCCACCGGCGCGCGGCTCTATCAGGGCGCCTGCGCGGTCTGCCACGAGGTCGGCGGCCTGCCGCTGTTCGGCAGCCGGCCGTCGCTCGCGCTCAACAGCAATCTGCACAGCGCGACGTCGGACAATCTCGTGCAGGTGATCCTGCACGGCATCACCGAGCCGGTGTCGAGCGACCTCGGCTACATGCCCGCCTTCAAGAACAGCATGAGCGACGCGCAGGTCGAGGAACTCGTCACCTTCCTGCGCGGCCAGTTCGCACCGAGCAAGCCGGCCTGGACCGGCGTGCGCGAGACGATCGCGCGGGTGCGGGCGTCGGCGCACTAAGCCTGAAGGCGTGGCTGAAAGCTCGCCCGCGGCCATCCTTCGAGACGCCCGCCTGCGGCGGGCTCTCAGGATGAGGTCGGAGTGCGCGGCAACATTTCAATAGGTGAAGCTTCGGCTGAGCCTCATCCTGAGGAGACCGCGAAGCGGTCGTCTCGAAGGACGAGGCGCTTGCTCAGACCCTGCCAGATTCACATGCTTTAATTCACGCGTGCTTCTTCATCTCCACCGGCGGCGTGCCGTGGGTGTGGAAGGACTCGATCGTCTTGAGGCCCCAGGCCTGGCCCTTCTTGCGCTCTTCCTCGGTCCACACGATCGGCTTCCAGTCCGGCGCGAGGATGAGCCGCGCGCCGGCGTTGGCGACCTCGACGCGGTTGCCGCCGGGCTCGTAGACATAGAGGAAGAAGGTCTGCTGGATCGCGTGCTTGTGCGGACCAGTCTCGATGTGGATTCCGTTCTCCAGGAAGATATCTGCCGCGCGAAGGATCTCCTCGCGGCTGTCGAGCGCGTAGGTGACGTGATGGAAGCGGCCGGGCGTGCCCGAATGGTCCAGCGAATAGGCGAAGTCGTAGCTCTTGTTCGACATCGTCAGCCACATCGCGGCTTCCCGGCCGTCGTTGAGCACGATCTGCTCGGTGAGGCGGCAGCCGAGATAGGTCTCGAAGAACTCGCGGTTGGCCTTGATGTCGACGGCGAGGCAGTTGAGGTGATCGAGCCGGCGGACGTTGACGCCACGCGCGGGAAAGCGCTGCGCCTGGTTCTTCAGCGCCGGCTTCAGCTCCGGCGGCGCCTGATACCATTCGGTCTCGTAATACAACTCGACGATATGGCCGTCGGGGTCGCGGCAGCGGAAGGTTGGCCCCTGCCCCATGTCGCCGTCGATCCAGCCGATATCGAAGCCGGAGCCCTTCAGCGCGGCAACACGGCGCTCGAGCGCCTGCTGGCTGCGCGCGCGCAGCGCCATGTGCTCCATGCCTGAGGTCTTCGAGGCCGTGAGCTTGAGCGAATAGCGCTCGTAATCATCCCAGCCGCGCAGATAGACCGACTCGCCCTTTTGCCCGCTGACGGTCATGCCCATCACGTCGACGAAGAATTTCAGGCTCTCGTCGGGCTTCGGCGTCAGCAGTTCCATATGCCCGAGATGGGCGAGATCGAGGATCGGTTCGGGCTGCATGGTGTCCTCCAGGGCGTGGCTGCGGTCCGCCTGACGGCGTGACCGAGACGCAGAGCAACGCCGCGCCTCCGCGCGACGCCGGCGATTTCATTTGTACTAATGTACAAATGATTAGGTCTCGTCAACAAATCAACCACCGTCCGTGCTCCCTGCGGCGCCCAGCCGGACCGGTGGCTCTTTCGGGGGGCCCGCAGCCTGCCCGAATGGTAAAATCTTCCTTAAGGCCACACCGCCCTAACCGCCCGGAAATGCAGCATTTCCCGCCCGATTTCCGCCAAAAGTATACATTGGCGACAAGGCTTAGGACTGAATTACCGCGGATTTAACGGAGCGGGCGCGTCCGGCGTTTAACCGTTTGTGCAGCGACCGCCGCCTAGGGTGGAACAAATTCCTCGCTCTTGCCGGGTTCATCTATCGTGACATCCTTTGGACGCGTGATTTCGGTTCGCGGATCGCTCGCCCGGGTCGGGCTTCTGGCCGCCAGCCAGATGCCGATCTCGGAAGTTCGGGCCACCGTCGGCCGCTTCGTCAGCATTCGCTGCGCCAGTTCGGTCATCGTCGCGATGATCACCGAGGTCTCCTGCGAGAACCTCGCGGGCACGGACAACTACATCGCCATCGCCTCGGTCGACCTGCTCGGCGAGATCCTCAACGCCGCCGACAAGGCCAAATTCCAGCGCGGCGTCACCAACTATCCGACCATCGGCGACGCGGTCGAGCTGATCACGAGCCAGGAGCTGCGCACCATCTATGCGCCGACCGGCTCGGACCAGATCAATGTCGGCTTCCTCCAGCAGGACCGCTCCGTCGTCGCCTATGTCGACGTCGAGGAAATGCTGTCCAAGCATTTCGCCGTGCTCGGCTCGACCGGCGTCGGCAAATCGACCGGCGTGTCGCTGCTGCTCAACGAGATCCTGAAGGCGCGGCCGAACCTGCGCATCTTCCTGCTCGACGTCCACAACGAATATGGCCGCTGCTTCGGCGACCGCGCGCTGGTGCTGAACCCGCGGAACCTGAAGCTGCCGTTCTGGCTGTTCAACTTCGAGGAAATCGTCGACGTGCTGTTCGGCGGCCGCGCCGGCGTGCCCGAGGAGCTCGACGTCCTTGCGGAAGTGATCCCGCTCGCCAAGGGCATCTACACCCAGTATCAAAACTCCGATCGCCTCGGCCTGAAGCGCATCGATCCCAAGCAGATCGGCTTCACCGTCGACACACCGGTGCCGTACCGCCTGGTCGACCTGATCTCGCTGATCGACGAGCGCATGGGCAAGCTGGAAAACCGCTCCTCGCGCATCATCTACCACAAGCTGATCTCGCGCATCGACGCCGTGCGCAACGATCCGCGCTACGCCTTCATGTTCGACAACGCCAATGTCGGCGGCGACACCATGGCCGAGGTCATCAGCCATCTGTTCCGCCTGCCCGCCAACGGCAAGCCGATGACGGTGATGCAGCTCGCCGGCTTCCCGGCCGAGGTCATCGACTCCGTCGTGTCTGTTCTTTGCCGCATGGCGTTCGATTTCGGCCTGTGGAGCGACGGCGTCTCCCCGATGCTGTTCGTCTGCGAGGAAGCCCACCGTTACGCCTCCGCCGACCGCAATGTCGGCTTCGGCCCGACCCGCAAGGCGGTGTCGCGCATCGCCAAGGAAGGCCGCAAATACGGCGTCTATCTCGGCCTCATCACGCAGCGTCCGGCCGAGCTCGACGCCACCATCATCTCCCAGTGCAACACGCTGTTCACGATGCGTCTTGCCAACGACCGCGACCAGGCGCTGCTGCGCGCCGCGGTCTCGGATGCGGCCGCGAACCTGTTGTCCTTCGTGCCCTCGCTCGGCACCCGTGAGGTGCTGGCGTTCGGCGAAGGCGTCGCGCTGCCGACACGTCTGCGCTTCAAGGAGGTGCCGCCGCACCAATTGCCGCGCGGCGAAGCCACCATCAGCAGCGTTCCGTCCCTGACCTCCGGCCACGACATGCATTTCGTCGGCGCGGTGCTCGAGCGCTGGCGCGGCGCCACCTCGCAGCGCGACGTGCCGAACGACCCGGTGTTCGCGGCCCCGGCCGCCAAGACGATGTCCAGCCTCGAAGCCCCGATGCTGCAGCCGTCGATGGGCCTCGATCCCGACCGCTTCTCGCTGCTGAAGAAGCCGCTGCGGTAACACAGCTCTCGTGTCCCGGACGCGCTGCAGCGCACAGCGCTGCTGCGCAGAGCCGGGACCCAAACCACACATACGCCCCTCGGAAACATGGGCCCCGGCTCAGCAGCGCACCGTTCCGGACGATGCTTCGCATCGCCGGGAGCGCTGCGCAGCGTCCGGGGCACGGCACGTTATGACGCCTCTGGAGCGTCTTGCCCGCATCGACTATGGTTTCCGGCCTCAAAGCCGGAACCCATGCACATGACAAACACCGCCGCGCAACGCTTCCCCGCTCCCGCCCTCGATTCGCTCCCCGACGACATCCGCACCCGCCTTCTCGGCGTGCAGGAGAAGAGCGGCTTCGTGCCCAACGTGTTCCTCACGCTGGCCTATCGCCCGGACGAATTCCGCGCCTTCTTCGCCTATCACGACGCGCTGATGGAGAAGGACAGCGGCCTCACCAAGGCCGAGCGCGAGATGATCGTGGTGGCGACCTCGGCCGCCAACCAGTGCCAGTATTGCGTGATCGCGCATGGCGCTATCCTGCGCATCCGCGCCAAGAACCCGCTGATCGCCGACCAGGTCGCGGTGAACTACCGCAAGGCCGACATCACGCCGCGCCAGAAGGCCATGCTCGACTTCGCGATGAAGGTCTCGGCCGACGCGCAGCGCGTCTCGGAGGAGGATTTCGTCGCGCTGCAGCCCCACGGCTTCAGCGACGACGACATCTGGGACATCGCCGCCATCTCCGCCTTCTTCGCCCTGTCGAACCGCCTCGCGAACTTCACGGGGATGCGGCCGAACGAGGAATTCTATCTGATGGGACGCCTGCCCAAGAAGTGACGCAACAGCGATGACGGAGCTTGACTGGCCCGAAATCCTGCTGCGCCTCGGCGTTGCGGCGCTCGCCGGCGCCGCGATCGGGCTCAATCGTGACCTGCACGGCAAGCCGATCGGGCTGAAGACGCTCGGCATCGTCGGGCTCTCGACCGCAACCGTCGTATTGCTCGCGGTGCAGTTCGCCGAGCCCGGCAAGGTCACCGATGCGGCGAGCCGTGTCATCCAGGGCATCCTCACCGGCATCGGCTTCCTCGGTGCCGGCGTCATCGTCCACGAAAGCGACAGGTTTCGCGTCCGCGGCCTGACCAGCGCCGCCTGCACTTTTCTTTCCGCCTGCCTCGGCATCGTCTGCGGCACCGGGCAATGGAAAATCGTCGCCGTCGCGCTGGCGCTGGCCTTTGTCCTGCTGACGGTCGGCCGCCGCATCGAGCGCCGGCTGCACCGGATGCTTGGCGGCAAGGACGAGGCGCACGACACCGGAAACAATCTGGAAGAGCATCACCCTTAGAATCGGGTTCGGCGGAACGACCGTCAGCGCGAACGCCCTGCACGGCGCCAGTAGAAACCGGCCAGCGCGACCGGCAACGACAGCGCCAGCCAGGAAAGCCCGTCCCAGATTCCGTCGCCGACCAGCGCCAGACCAAGTCCTGCGGCGCAGATCACGCCGACGACGAGCGGCACACGGAACACGGCCCAGGCGCTTCTGTGCAGCCGGGTCCGGTTCTGGGCGTCCGCCCCGGGAACGGAAGAGCGCATGGGACTAGGCACCGGCTGTCGCGGTCGCGCCTGCGCCGAGCGGCTTTCGGCGTGCCGGCGATCTTCGTCGTGCCACCCAGAGGTAGATTCCGCTGACGAGGACGATGATCGTGATGATGTCCAGCAGCGCCCAGACGATCTTGAGCGGCAGTCCGCCGTAGTCGCCGAAATGCAGCGGGCGCGACACCTGAAGCGTCTTCAGATACCAGGGCACCTCGGGCGCCACGATCGTCTTGCCGTCATTGGCATCGACGAGCATCGGCTGGAGCATGCGCGCCGTGAACGGCGTCGCTCCCTTGGTCCAGACGACGAGATGCTGCGGGCTGCCGAAGCGCGCCGCCGTCGGCATCGTCACCGAAGTGACCAGCCGATCGGGAAATTTCGCACGGACAAGCTCGACCGCCCCCTGGACCGACGGGATCGCGGCCACGGGCTTGCCGAGATGCGGCGCCAGCAAGACCGGAATCAGTTGTGCGCGCCACAGATCGAACAGCGGCGTCGCCAGCGTGTTGATCATGCCGGTCAGTCCCACCGCCAGCGTCCAGGTCACGGTGACGATGCCGAGCAGATTATGGGTGTCGAGCCATTTGACCCGGGGCGACGAGCGCCGGCGGATCGTGCCGAAATCCAGCCGTCGCATGAACGGCCAGTAGACCACGACGCCGGATAGGATCGACAGGGCGAACACGAGCCCCATCGCGCCAAGAAACAATTCGCCGGGCAGGCCCGCGAACATGTCCTTGTGAATCCGCAGCACGATGTCCATGACGCCCTGATGCGGGGCCTCCTCTCCGAGCATTTCGGCCGTACGCGCATCGAGGGTCAGACGATGGAAGTTGCCCGGCGCGGGGACCGCGGTCGGGGAAACCGCGACCGTCACCAGCGGCTCCGTCTGCTTCAGATTGAGCATCAGGACGTACTGACCGGGAAAGCGCGCCTGGGCCGCCGCGATCATCCGGTCGAGCGGGAGGCGCGCCGTACCCGGCGGCATGACGGGAGCGGCGATCTCATCCTCGAGCAGATCGTCGATCTCGTCGTGAAAGACCAGCGGGAGGCCCGTCACGCACAGCATGAGCAGGAACAGCATGCACACCAGCGACGTCCATGTGTGAATGCGGGACCATAGCCGGATCGTGCGTGCCTGGACCATGAGACTACCAGCGATAGCTGAGCGTGCCCGTGACGGTGCGCGGGCTGGTGTACTGGCAGCCGCCCGACGTCGTGCAAGCGAGGGTGACGCGGTCGGCGACGTTCTTCACGTTCAGCGCCAGGTTCACGCCCTTCGGCTGGCGATAATGCAGGCCGGCGTCGAACACGACGTAGCCCTCGTTGACGATCGTGTTGGTGGTGTCGGCGAAGGTCGGCCCGTTGTAGCGGACGCCGCCGCCAAGACCCCAGCCGTCCAAGGTGCCGCCCTGGACCGTATAGTCGAGATAGGCCGATGCCATCTGGCGGGCGACGAGCGTCGGCACCTTGCCGAGGTCGGCGGCAGCGGTGGTCTGCGTCACCTTCACGTCCTGATTGGTGTAGGTCGCCACGAGGTTCAGTCCGGGCACGATCTGCGCCAGCGTCTCGAACTCGACGCCGCGCGAGTTCACCTCGCCGAGCTGGACGGAATAGCCGAGATTTACCGGATCGGACGTGAGCGAATTCTGCCGGGTGAGGTCGTAAAGCGCCACAGTCATCAGCAGGGTCCGTGACGGCTGATACTTGATGCCGACTTCATGCTGCTGTGATGTGGTCGGCTTGAACGGTTTCACCGCGGCATTCGTACCCGGGGTCGGCAGGAACGATTCCGAGTAGCTGTAATAGGGAGCCACTCCGGAATCGAACACGTAGGAGACCGCCCCGCGCTTGGTGAAAGCCGTGTCCTTGGTGTCGGTGGTCTTGTTGCTCAGCAAGGCGTAGGTGTTCTGATCGGATGCGTCGTAGCGTCCACCCAGCGTGAAAATCCAGTTCTGGATCTTCATCTGGTCCTGCATGTAGACGCCGACCTGATCGATGGACTGATTGGACGAATTGCCGAACGGCGTGGCCGGATCGGCGATGGCTTGGCCGTACACCGGGTTGATCCGGCTGAGCGCCGGCGCAATTCCCGAATAGGTCCGGTCCGTCATGTTGAACGTCAGATAGTCGACGCCGGACACCACCGTATGCTGAAGCGGTCCCATGCTGAACTTGGTGATCAGATGGTTGTCGGTCGACAGCGAGTCGGTTTGCTCGAGAATGCGCGCTGCACGCCGCCCGTACGTCGTCAGCGTGTCAAGCGGAGTTACGCCGACGGCGAAGGTCAGATAGCGGTAGTCGAGTTCGGTGTGGCCGTAGCGGGCCTTCGATTCGAAGATCAGATTGTTGCTGAAGCGATGTTCGAGCTGGTAGCCGACGCGCTCCTGCTCCTGGTCGAACTTGTTGTAGCTGGGGTCGCCGAGGAACAGCGGCAGCGCCGTGACATTGGTGATCTTCCCGCCCGTCACATGCAACATCGACAGGGGAAACGCATTCCCGGTCACGTCGTGGGTGTAGTCGGCGAGGATGGTCAGCGTCGTGTCGTTGGTCGGCTTCCAGGTCACCGCCGGAGCGATGTAGGTCCGGTTGTCCTTCACGAAATTGGAGAAATTGGCGATCTGCGCATCGGACTCGCGAACCACGCCCGTCAGCCGGTAGAGCAGCGTGCCATCCTTGGTCGCCGGACCTCCGACGTCGAAGGCGCCCTGAAACTGGTCGTAATTGCCGAACTGACCGACAATCTCGCCGAAGGCCTTGTCGGGCGGCCGCTTGCTGATGACGTCGACAAGGCCGCCCGGCGCGCCCTGCCCGTACATCACCGAGCTCGGTCCCTTGATGACGTCGATGCGCTCGAAACCGTAGGGCTCGTTGCGGAACAACGAGAGGGAGTTGGGATCGCCGACCTCGCGAAGCCCGTCGCGATAAGCGCCATAGCCGTTATTGTCAAAACCGCGAATGAAGACGTTGTCGAAGCGCGGATCCTTGCCGCCGGGCTGGATGGCCAGACCCGCGACGTACTGCAATCCTTCGACCAATGTCGTCACCGAGCGGGCATCGAGCTGATCGCGACTGACGACCGAAACCGACTGTGGAGTCTCGAGGATCGGCGTGTCGGACTTCATCGCGGCAGAGCTGACGACGGGTACAAAGCCCCTCACCGGGTCCGTCCCGCGCTCTGCAGCGGCGCCAGCCGGCTGAGAAACCGTTTGGGGCGCCTGTCCTGCCGCGCGCGATTGCGTCCGCCGGACGTTCGCCGATCGCGAGCTGCGCGATGGCGTGACCTGGCGCTTGTTCGTACGGCTTTGCTCGACCACGACCGGCGGAAGAGCCGTTGCTCCGCTCGCGCTCTGGGCCTGCGCGCTGCCCGCGAAGGCAGGAGGAAGCACGAGAAGACCGCACAACATCGACACGCGCCCGCGCTTCGTTGCGCGTGCGTCAAACACAAATTCCAGCATTCCCAGTCCCCGAATTTACGGGGAGGACCATGCAAAGACTTCGAACGCACAAGCAAAGATTTTTAGACGTGAACGACGTGGAATCGATATAGATTTGATCTGTTCTAAGCGGATGACGATGCCGTCCTGCTCACTCCATCCGCAAGCTGCATGAATTCCCGACGTCGATGGTCCGCGCGTCTGATGCAACACCGCTCACCGCCGTTACCGGGGACGACGGCACGGTCTAGAATCGCAGCCGCCGCGCCCACAGCGGCTTCAGGAATTCGAGCACGATTAGCACCAGCAGCCCCGCGCCGAGCGTGACCAAGAGATCATCGGCATGCAGCGGACCGAAGCGGAACAGGCTGGAAGCCGGCGGCCAGAGCAATGTGGTGGCGAGAACGGCGGCAACCACCGCAAAGATCCAGGCCAAGGCGGGGTTCGGTCGGAAGAAGGCCGACGCGAACGAGGTGCTGAAGGAACGGTTGACCAGCACCAGCGCGACGAAACAGACCACGAGGCTCACGAAAGTGAGCGCCCTCGCTTCGTCTGCGGCAAGCCCGGAGCGAAGCGCGCCGACGAAGATGGCTGCGGTCAGTGCAAATGCGAGCGCACCCTGGAGAACGCTCCAGCCGACCAGCGCCCACGAAAACAGCTCGGCATCGGCGCGCCGCGGCGGACGCTTCATCGTATCGCGCTCCTCCCGCTCGGCCTCGAACACCAGCGAGCATACGGGATCGATGATCAGCTCCAGAAACGCGATTTGCACCGGGCTGAAGATCAGCGGCAGCCCGAACACCAGCGGCAGCAGCGCAAGCCCCGCGATCGGGACATGGACGGCGAAGATAAAGGCCATCGCTTTCCGCAGATTGTCATAGATGCGGCGCCCGAGGCGAATGGCCGACACGATCGAGCCAAAATCGTCGTCGAGCAGCACGATCGACGACGCCTCGCGCGCGACGTCGGTGCCGCGCCCTCCCATCGCGATGCCGATATGCGCGGCCTTGAGCGAAGGCGCGTCGTTGACGCCGTCGCCGGTCATTGCGACGATTTCGCCGTCGGCCTTCATCGCCTGGACGATGCGCAGCTTCTGTTCCGGCAGGACGCGGGCGAACACATTCACATGCCGGGCACGTGCCGCGAGCGCCTCATCGTCCGCCAGCCTGACCTGGTCGCCGGTCATGACGTCCTGCACGTCGAGCCCGGCCTGGCTCGCAATCGCAACTGCCGTTGCCGGATAGTCGCCGGTGATCATGACGACGCGAATCCCGGCTGCGCGGCATTCACGAACTGCCTCCGGGACATGGGGCCGCAGCGGATCGGCAAGCCCGACGAGGCCGACAAGGCGAAACGCGAACGCCTGCTGTGACTGCGGGAGCGAATTGTCATCGCAGGTGGCAATCGCGACACCCAAGACGCGCAGTCCGTCCTGCGCCATGGCGCCGGCGGCATCCCGCAGCGACTTCTGATCCGCATCGTTCAACCTGCACAGCCGCGCGATGGCCTCGGGGGCGCCCTTGGCGCATGCGACGAGATCCGCCCGGCCGGCCATTCGCCAGACCTGCGTCATGGCCAGCAGGTCGGGGCGCAGACCGTAGGTGCGGACGAGCGTCCGCTCGCCGTCCGGCGCGGCGCCGTCCCGCAAGGCCTCACGCGCGAACAGATGCAGTGCCTTCTCCATCGGATCGAATGGTTCCGGCGAACTCGCCAGAGCGCCGCAGCGCGCCAGCTCGGTAAATTCCGGCCCGGTACGATCCTGCCCGGCCGGACGCAGGCGCGCCCCGCCGAGCAGCCGCAATTCCGCGACGGACATCTGGTTCTGCGTCAGCGTTCCGGTCTTGTCGGTGCACAGCACGGTCGCCGAGCCGAGGACCTCGATGGCGGCGGCACGCCGCGTCAATACACGTGCCTGCGATATCCGCCACGCCCCCATCGCCATGAAGACGGTGAGCACGACGCCGAATTCTTCAGGGAGCATCGACATGCCGATGGCGACACCCGCGAGCAGCGCCTGCAGCCAATCGCCGCGCAGGAGGCCATACAGCGCGACGGCGGCAAGGCTGACGACGGCGCCGCCGAGGAAGCACAGCCGCACCAGTCTGGCTGTCTGCTGCTGCAGCCGGGGTGGCTCGACCTGCAAGCCACGGAGCGACAGCCCGATCTTCCCGATCTCACTGCGTGGACCGGTGGCCTCGACCAGTGCGAGCCCCTCGCCGCGCACGACGAGCGAGCCGGAATAGACGAAGGGCTGGTCCTCGCCGCCAGGCCGGTGATCGACCGCGGCAATCCCGTCGGCGGCCCGCTTGCGGACCGGCACGGACTCGCCGGTCAACAGGGACTCGTCGATTTGCAGATCGCGCGCATCGACGAGCGCGGCGTCGGCGGGAACGCGGTCGCCTTCGCCGAGCACGAGGAGATCGCCGCGCACGACCTCGCGGCCCGGGATTCGGCGGCGAACGCCGTCGCGCACCACCAGCGCACGCGGGCTGGTCAGGTCGCGCAAGGCTTCCAGCACGCGCTCGGTCCGCGTCTCCTGCACCACCGTGATCACGATGGACATCGCCCCGAAGGCCAGGAGGATCAGCGCCTCCTTGAGATCGCCGAGTGCGAGGTAGATCAGACCGCCGCCAAGCAGCAGCAAGAGCATCGGCTCGCGCAGCACCTCGATCGCGATGCGCAGCGGACTGCGCCGTTCGGGCCGGGGCAGCTCGTTGGCGCCGTCCTCGTCCAGCTGCGCTTTCGCGTCGGCCTCGCTCAGTCCGGCCGGCCTCGCGATGCCGCTCACGTCTTGCGCCGCAGGCTCCAGAGGCTTCCGGCCAGCAGGACGGCGGTCACGAGCAGGATGGCGACGAAGGTCTGGATGACAGTGAAGTTGAGCGCATCGCGCGCGACGAACAGCGCGGTGATGGCTCCGGCGAGAACGAACAGGACGCGAAGGATCAGGCTCATTGGGGACTCCAGCTCGGCATGATCCGAAAGCCCATTTGCCTGCGCGGGGGCGCAACGCTGGTTCAGCGGTCATGCGTACAAACTCTAGCGGTCGCCGCCCGCGTCCATTTGCGATACGTCAAGGCCAATCTGCGCCGCTCTGCCGCAGGCTCGAACCCGCCGCCGCCCGCGCGGGCGCCGCGGATGGGATCGGGCAAACCGCTTAGGCTTTCTCGACCTCGAGCGTGATCGACACTTTCAGGACCGGCGCGCCATCCTCGCTGACGTCGATGACGACCCGCTGCGCGCTGCCCGCGACAAAGGCATCGCGGGCGATGGCAGCGCCGGTCATGACCGCCTCCTTGCGTGCGTCGCTCTCGCTCGCAAGATCCTGGCCGTCTTCGTCGGGAATCATCCGGCCGTTCTCGTGGATGTCGAAATGGAATCGCGGCATCGGGCGCTCTCAAAGCGTTGGCGACTGATGCAGGTAACGGCCATCGAAATCCGCCAGTTCCAAAAGTTTCCGCTCGTCCAGCACCGTGACCCGGCCGCGCTGCAACTCGACGATGCCGTCCTGCCGCAATTGCTTGATGACGCGGTTGGCGTGCACCGCGGTAATCCCCAGAGCCTCGCCGATCTGCTCCTGGGTCAGCGGCATCTCGAAGCTGTTCCCTTCAGCACGCTCGATCAGCTTGAGCCGCTCGCGCAACTCGACCATGACATGCGCCAGGCGCGCGGGCGCCGGACGCTGGCCGACGTTGACGATCCATTCGCGAAACATCGCCGCGTCGATCAGCGTGTCCCGCCAGAACATCTCGGCGATACCCGGACTGCGCCGATGCAGCTTCTGCAACGTCTCGTGGCTGATGAAGCCGAGCGTCGACGGCGTCAGTGTCGACAGCTCATGATCCATCACGTGCAGGAACAGGCTCATCAAATCAGGGATTTCGCCGGGAATATGGATGGAGAGGATCTGACGCTTGCCGCTCGCGATGGTCTTGGAGCGCACGCAGAAACCGTCGGCGATCAGGCAGCAATCGGTCGCGCGCTCGCCATCGCGCACCACCGGCGTCTCGGCGGGGAATTGCCGCACGACGATCGGAAGCGCCTCGACCTCCTTGACGTCATCCTCCGAGATTCCTGAGGAAATGCGCAAGCGTCTGATGAGCGCCGCGCGGATCGCGTCGCTGGGCACTGGAAAGCTCCTTATTGCTTGTTCGTGAACCACTCGGCGCTGGGCCGTCGCAATCAAACCCGCGATCCGCTCGCCCGGTTCCAACAAAAGTTAAGGACGCCGCTTGCCGGTGCGTGGTTGTCTTGGCGCCTAAAAGGGCAATTCATGACCAAGAAGCGCAACCGCACGCGTCCGGCCCTGTCGCTCCAGGAGCGCCTCGACAAGTTTGTCGCGGAGGCCCGCGCCGCCGCCAGGAAGCTGCCGCCGGGCGCCGAGCGTCATGCGATGCTGCAGAAGGTGCGCGACGGCGAAGCCGCCGCCGAGATGGAGCGTGTTCTCTCCTCGCCCGGCCCGCACGATCCCAAATGATCTTGCAGCCCAGGTGATCGCCGCGGCCTGCGGCGGCGAAGCGTCCTGCCGCTACTGCTTCGCCATCAGATCGAGCGCCGGAGCGAAGCGCTCGGCGAACGTCAGGGTCTTGGCGTGGTGAACCGCGGCGAACGAGGCCGAGATTCCTGCTGAGGCGACGGCGAGCAAGGCAATTGCGAGAACCATACGGCGCATTTCTGCCTCCTGTGTAGGCTCGATACCCACACAATTGGGACGTCTCTGTTTCAGGACGGTTTCGTCGGCGCGGAAAATGATTTCGCTCAAGCGGCTGTGATGAGCTTCGGCTCGCGGGACCGCATGCCATCACCAACTAACAGATATCGCCGCTGTCTTGCCGCGGGCGCGTGCCGAACCGGGAATTTTGCGCACGCGATCGCGATCTTGAATCGCAAGGCTGCCGCGACGAACGGCAGTTAAGGAGTCGAGGAATACTCACATGGACGTCGTCATTCAGAAACTGAACGGACTATGGCACCTCATCGTCGGATCGTACCGGATCCGAACGCCCTTCCTGGCGACGCAGGACCGCGCGCTGGTCGTGAATTACGCCCGCCGCGCCTACCCCGGCGCCAAGATCTACCAGCGCGATTGACGTGACCGTCTGCGCCTAATCATCGTCCGCCGGCCCGCACCAGCCGGGCAGATAGACGGCATCCTTGCTTTTGGCCGCGGACATCGCCCTCTCCAGCGCCTTGTCGAAATCGCTGTCCACCGCCTTGCGCGACAGCTTCCGGCGCAAGAAGTCCGCCCACAGGAATTCCGAGAACGGCGTGGTGTCCTTGGCGAAGCCCCCCAAGCGGCGGAGCTCGCCGGCAAGGCTGCGGAAGGGATCGTCCTTGAGATCGACAACCGATTTCGGCAGGTCGCGGAACGCCCGCCGCTCGCCCTTGGCGTCGTAAGGGTAGACCCAGCGCTTGTTGTCCATCACGCCCCAGAACGCCTCGCGCTCGACCATTCTGAGGTCGCCGACCACGGTCACCAACACCTCCTTGATGCCCTCGTCGTGCAGCGCGCGGCCGAGATGATGATGGTCGATGACGTAATAGCGATCGTCGGGTCCGTGCACGACGGGGATCATGTGGGTGCCGAGCAGATCGGATTGCTTCTTCTTGCCGTGCTCGCGCCAGCGCTTGCGCTTCGCCTTGACCTCGCGCATGCCGACCGTCATCTGCGTCGGCCGGAGCGACAGGATCGACACCGGATGCACTCTCGGTTCGCGCGCGTTGGTCGTGGTCATGATCGAAAGCTCCTCGCATGGATGCAGCCGGCGGGTCCGGTTCCCCTGATTACCATGGGCTGTGCGGCGGCAAAAAGCGCTCGGCGCCAACGCGGAGATCACAAGACGATGTTCACGGCAGACGGCCATGCGCGCGTCGTGACGCTTGCTGCAACGCAACTCCCGGGCAGCATGACGGCCGGCGCCGTGCGTTCATGAAAGATAGTGCAAGGACGCAACGCACGTGCGCGTTGAGAAGATTTTCTGCAACCCTTTGACCACGTGTGCTATCTAAAAATCGCTGCTTCGGAGTGATCCTCACACCATGAAAACCCAGCGGCCCATAAGCTCTGATGGCGAGCACCGGGTGCTCCAGTTCAGGCCGCGCTCCTCGCCGTCTCCGGCCGTTCACCGGGGCAGCGGCACCGTGCAGCCTCTGCGGGTGACACCCGAGCCGCTCGACCTGTCGCGCTACGAGCAGCCCCGCGCCGAGCCGGACCATTTTCGCCACCGCATGCTCGCCAACATCGCCGCCCTCGCCTTCACCATCGCGCTGACGGCGGTCGGAATCTGGCTCGCGGTGAGCATCGCCGACCTCCGGCGGACCCAGGATTGCGTGCTGATGGGGCGCCGGGACTGCGCCAGGATCGTCACGCCGCAGATCTAGGCCCGGCCCGCCGCCGATACCCCGGCAGGATCGGCTCCGGCGGCCATCCCCAGCCTTGTGCCTGCTGTCGCCGACACCGGCCCGGCTCCATTGAACTCAGGGCGGCGCTCCGATATACGGGCTTTCGACCCGGCCAGAGGGGGGTTTGTGGGCGTCATCAGGGGCGCGACGCCCAGCCACCGCGCCACTCTGGAACATCTGACAAATATCCGCAATATATCAAAGGCTTAGTGATGTCTTCCACATTCGATCAGGTCGCCACGATCATCGCTGAAACCTGCGACATCCCGCGCGACACGATCACGCCGGATAGCCATGCCATCGATGATCTCGGCATCGACAGCCTCGATTTCCTCGATATCGCCTTCGCGATCGACAAGCAGTTCGGCATCAAGCTGCCGCTGGAAAAGTGGACCCAGGAGGTCAACGACGGCAAGGCGACCACCGAACAATATTTCGTGCTGAAGAACCTGTGCGCGCGCATCGACGAGCTGGTTGCCGCCAAGGGCGCGAGCGCCTAATCGGGCGGTCATGCAACTCGAATACTTCCACATGATCGATCGCATCGTCGACCTCAGGGTCGACGAGAAGACGATCGTCGTCGAGGCCCAGGTTCCCAAGGAGAGCACCGTCTTCGAGGGACACTTCCCGGGCTATCCTTTGATGCCCGGCGTGCTCCTGATCGAATCGATGGCGCAGGCCTCGGGCTGGCTCCAGCTCGGCGTGTTCAAGTTCGAACGCATGCCAATCCTGGCCGCCGTCAAGGAGGCCAAGGTGCGCGGCTCGGTCTTCCCGGGCGACGTCATGAGCATCGAGGCGAGCCTCGTCCATGAGGGCTCGGGCTATGCCATGACCGAAGCCAAGATCAGGGTCGGCGGCAAGCTGCGCGCGAACTCGGCGCTCACCTTCACGCTGATCCCCTTCCCCAATGCGGACATGCGCGGCTACATGGCGAAAGTCGCCGAGCGCGTCGGTTTTCCGCAACAGGCCGTATCGCCATGACCGACTCCGCTTCGAAGCCCGGCCAGACGGAAGTCTGGATCACCGGCATTGGCCTTGCCACCTCGCTCGGCGAAGGTCTCGACGCCAACTGGGCCGCGCTCCAGGAGAAGCGCATCAACGTCGATGAGAAGGGCTTTGCGCCCTACATCGTGCATCCCTTGATGCCCGTGAGCTTCGACAGCCAGATCCCGAAGAAGGGCGACCAGCGCCAGATGGAGGCGTGGCAGCGCATCGGCACCTACGCGGCCGGCCTTGCGCTCGACTCCGCCGGGATCAAGGGCAACAAGGACATCCTGTCGAAGATCGACATGGTGGTCGCCGCCGGCGGCGGCGAGCGCGATCTCAACGTCGACACCGGCGTGCTCACAGCCGAGGCCAAGGGAGCGAATGCGCCCGGCTTCCTCAACGAGCGCCTGATGAGCGACCTCAGGCCGACGCTGTTCCTGGCCCAGCTCTCCAACCTGCTCGCCGGCAACATCGCCATCGTGCATGGCCTCGGCGGCACCTCGCGCACCTTCATGGGCGAAGAGGTTGCCGGCGCCGACGCCGCCCGCATCGCGCTGGCGCGCATTGCCTCGGGCGAGAGCGACATTGCGCTGGTCGGCGGCTCGCACAATGGCGAGCGCAAGGACCTCATGGTCCTCTACGAATTCGGCGACTTCAACCTGAAGGACAAGTTCGCTCCCGTCTGGGCGCGCAAGGACCATGCGGGCTTCGCGCTCGGCTCGGCCGGCGCGTTCCTGGTGCTGGAATCGCGTGCGCATGCGGAAGCGCGCGGCGCCAAGCCGTTCGCCAAGCTGTCGAGCGTCGTCGCCGATCTCGCCCGCCGCAAGCAGCCCGGCGACATGGCCGCAACGCTGGAGAAGCTCTGGGGCCAGTTGCCCAAGCGCGAGGGCAAGGGCGCGATCATCTCGGGCGCGACCGGTGCCGAGCCCGCGACGAGCGAAGAGCGCGGCTTCCTGAAGGGCCATGCCGACTTCCCGGTGCGTTCGACCGGCACGATGTTCGGCCACACCATGGAAACGCAATTCCCGCTCGGCCTCGCGCTTGCCGCGCTGTCGATCTCGCGCGGCGCGCTGTTTCCGCCGAACGATTCGACCGGAACCGAGATTGAAATGCAGGGGGCGCCCACCCAGATTGTGGTGGTGGGGGCCGGACACTGGCGCGGCGAAGGCATGGCGCTGGTCGAGGCTGTCGGCTGAAGCGCCGCGCGCTTTGACTGAATGCTCTAGCTCTATCGGGGGATCGACATGACTGCACCACGCGACAAATTCGGGCGTCCCGTCGTCGTCGTCACCGGCATGGGCATCATGACCTCGCTCGGTGCCGGCAAGGCCGACAATTGGGCCAAGCTCGTCGCCGGCGAATCCGGCATCCGCACCATCACGCGCTTTCCGGTCGAGGGCCTGAAGACCACGATGGCCGGCACCGTCGATTTCGTCAGCGTCGATCCGTTCTCCTCCACCGGCCTGTCTGAACGGATGGCCGAGATCGTGACGCAGGAAGCGCTCGAGCAGGCCGGCATCGGCGCCAAGGCCGATTTCCCGGGCCCCCTCTTCCTGGCGGTCGCGCCGGTCGAGGTCGAATGGCCGCAGCGCCGCGAGCTCGGCCGCGCGGTCGGCGCGCCCGACTTCACCTATGACGATCTGCTGCGCATCTCCGGCGGCGGCAAGTACAGCGCCTATCATCACCGCTTCATGTTCGGCTCGGTCGCAGCCCACCTCGCCGAGACCTTCGGCACCAAGGGCTCGCCGATCTCGCTGTCGACGGCCTGCGCGTCCGGTGCGACCTCGATCCAGCTCGGCGTCGAGGCGATCCGCCGCGGCGAGACCGATGCGGCGCTGTGCGTTGCGACCGATGGCACCGTGAACCCGGAAGCGCTGGTGCGCTTCTCGCTGCTCTCGGCGCTATCGACCCAGAACGATCCGCCGCAGGCGGCCTCCCGTCCCTTCTCCAAGAACCGCGACGGCTTCGTCATGGCCGAAGGCGCCGGCGCCCTCGTGCTCGAAAGCTATGAAGCGGCCACCGCGCGCGGCGCAAAAATCCTCGGCGTGATCGCCGGCTGCGGCGAGCTCACCGATTCCTTCCATCGCACCCGCTCGTCGCCGGATGGCAAGCCGATCATCGGCTGCATGAACAAGACGCTGGCCGACGCCGGCATGACGCCGGACCAGATCGACCACATCAACGCGCACGGCACCGCGACGCCCGAAAACGACAAGATGGAGTTCAACACGACCTCGGCCGTGTTCGGCGATCTCGCGCAGAAGATTCCGGTCACCTCGAACAAGTCGATGGTCGGCCACACCATCTCGGCCGCGGGCGCGGTCGAGGCGATCTTCTCGCTGCTCACGCTCGAGCACCAGCGCATCCCGCCGACGATCAACTACGACAATCCGGATCCCACGATCCTGTTCGACGTCGTCGGCAACAAGGCACGCGATGCCCGCGTCACCGCCGTCATGTCGAACTCGTTCGGCTTCGGCGGCCAGAATGCCTCGCTGATCCTGACCCGCGAACCGGCCTGACCGGACGCATGGCGCTGATTTCTCTCGGTACGAAGATCCGCGCACGCAATGCAGCCAAATCGATCGGCGGTAGCCTCATCGGCGCCGCCACCGTCGCCATGCTGCGCACCACGCGCTATTTCGATCCGGTCAAGACCTCGGACTTCTTCGCGCGCGTCGTGAAGACGATCGGCCCGCGTCTGCGCGAGCACCGCATCGGCCGCGCCAATCTCACGGCCGCCTTTCCCGAGAAATCGCCGGAAGAGATCGATGCGATCCTGATGGGCGTGTGGGACAATCTCGGCCGCGTCGGCGCCGAATTCGCTCATATGGACCACGTCTGGGATTACGACCGCGAGCATCCCGAGAACAGCCGGATCGACTTGCCCAAGCGCAGCATCGAGCTGTTCGACCAGATCCGCGACGACGGCAAGCCGGCGCTGATCTTCGCCTCGCATCTCGCCAATTGGGAGCTGCCGGCGCTCGCCGCCGTCTCCCACGGGCTCGATGCCGCGATCCTCTACCGACGGCCGAACATCGCCTCCGCCGACCGCATCATCCAGGAGATGCGCCAGGTCAACATGGGCACGCTGATCCCGGCGGGCCGCGATGCGCCGCTGCGCCTCGCGCAGGCGCTGAAGGACGGCAAGCACGTCGCCATGCTGATCGACCAGTACCTGACCGGCGGCGTCGAGGTCACCTTCTTCGGCCGCAAGACCCGCGCCAATCCGATGCTGGCCCGCCTGCTGCGCCAGGTCGAATGCCCGATCCACGGCGTCCGCATCATCCGCCTCCCCGGCGGCCGCTTCACGGCCGAACTGACCGAAGAGGTCCCGCCGGTGCGCGACGCCGACGGCAAGATCGACATCCAGGGCACGACCCAGGCGATCACCAACGTGGTGGAGGGCTGGGTGCGCGAGCATCCCGAGCAGTGGCTCTGGCTGCATCGGCGGTGGCGGTAGCCGCCTTCACTGCTCCGGCAGACCTGCATCCACCATCGACTGCACGACGCGAGCGGACGCCTCGAGAAAGACCGGACTCGTATTCCCCTTCGGCGGCGAGACGTTGAGCCTGGTCGTGCCGGGCCGCAGCCTCAGACCCTCCTCGATCGCCGCCTTGGCCTCCTCCTTCCGGCCTGCCCTGTAAAGGGCCGCCGCAAGCAGCATGTGCGAGCGGCCGGACGCCGACGTAATCGCGATCGAACGCTGCAACCACGGCAGCGCCTCCTCGCCCTGCCCCTTCAAGAGCGTCGCCCAGCCCGCGCCAAGCAGCCAGGTCCAGCGGGAGGACGGCGGCGTGTCGTAACGATCGGCCTGGCGGAATGTCGCGAGCGCATCGTCGAAGCGGCCAAGATGGATCTGCCCGAGACCGATCAGATAGAGCGCAGGTCCATTCCACGGATCGAAGCTCAGCGCCTTGGCGCAGGTGACGAGACTTTCGACGAAATGATTGGTCGCGCTGAGGAAGCGGCAATAGGCTTCGAGCACCGGAATCGAATTCGGCTTCGACCGCAATGCCTGCTGGAGCGTCGCGTTGGCGTTGACCTCGACCGCGACAGCCTCATCGGGGCTGAACCAGGCCATCTGGATGCCGCGCAGTTGCAGCGAAGACAGCGCAACGGCGATGTCGAGATTGTCGGGCTCGTCAGCGAGCGCCTTTTGCAGCATGCTCTGTGCCATGCCGAAGCGCTCGCGCGTGGTCTGGTTGATCGACGCGATGGCCTGCTCGATCGCGACTTTGTCGCCTCCGGCCGACGCCCCGCGCGCGCGTGCGGACGGCGCGTTCGACTCCAGCACGTCGTTGAGGCGCCGCGCCAGCACATGACCGACCCCGGCGACGAGACGCGACTGTTGCAGCTGCGCATCCGCTTCGTCCGCGTTGACAGATGCGGCAACGACCGACTGAACCTCGCCGGTGCCCGCCTTGATGATGCGCGCGCGCAGCGTCCAGGACTGATCGTTTTGCTGCAGCTCGCCGCGAACTTCGTAGTCCGGTGACGTCACGGACGCACTGGCCTTGTCGGCCCCCGCCACCGCCGACGGGCGCGGCGCCACGACGCTGATGTTCTGGATCTTCGCAAA
>Ga0207426_1000237_pt1 | contig 124707 bp, 114 predicted proteins | sample AraplaMF_Cvi_mMS_FD_184265 | JGI IMG/M metagenome (GOLD analysis project Ga0207426, IMG submission 184265) | Arabidopsis root microbial communities from the University of North Carolina, USA - plate scrape MF_Cvi_mMS (SPAdes) (version 2) | ecosystem: Host-associated > Plants > Roots >... | reverse complement strand
CGCTTGACCTCGTCGGTGAAGGCCTCCGTCACCCACAGCGCCTTCATGCCGAAGGCGGGCTCGATCACCTCTTCGCCGGGCACGTCGGGCTTGCCGTCCTTGTCGACGAGCACCAGCACCTCGCCGAGCCTGAGCTCGCCATGGGCGACGCGGGTGTCGTGGATCCGGATCTGGTAGCCCTTCGGATCGATCGACAGATTGTCGGTGAGCTTGATCTCGGGAATCACGAAGCCGTATTGCTTGGCGAACTTCTTGCGGATCTTGGCGACGCGGTGGCCGAGCTCGGTGCGCGAGCCCAGCAGGTGGACCGAAAGATGGCCACCGAGCGCCAGCTCGATTTCCGCGGTCTTGAGCGAGTCCTTGACCGCTTCCTTGGCCTGGGCCTGGGCGCGCTCGTCGGCCTTCCGCGCATCTTCCTTCTGCTTCTCCGCCGCCTGCCGCCTCGGCAGGGAGTAACCGACGAAGGCCATGACGCCGCCGAGCAGAATGAAGGGCGGCATCGGCAGCCCCGGCATCAGCGCGAGCACGAACATCATCAGCGCGGCGGCCGACACCGCGCGAGGATAGCCGCCGAGCTGCCGCAGCACGGCCTGCTCTGCCGAGCCTCTGGTGCCGCCCTTGGAGACCAGCAGGCCCGCCGACAGCGACACGATCAGGGCCGGCATCTGCGACACAAGACCGTCGCCGACGGAGAGCTTGGTGTAGACGTCGGCGGCGCGCGACAGCGTGAGGCCGTGATGGGTGACGCCGATGACGATGCCGCCGAAGATGTTGATCGCCGTGATGATCAGGCCGGCGATGGCGTCACCGCGCACGAACTTCGAGGCACCGTCCATGGCGCCGAAGAATGCGCTTTCCTCTTCGAGCTCGCGGCGCCGGCGCTGGGCTTCCTTGTCGTCGATCAGGCCCGCGGACAGGTCCGCGTCGATCGCCATCTGCTTGCCGGGGATGGCGTCCAGGGTGAAACGGGCGCCGACTTCGGCGATACGCGTCGCGCCCTTGGTGATCACGACGAAGTTCACCGTGACCAGGATCGCGAAGATGATCAGGCCGATGACGAAATCGCCGCCCATGACGAATTTCGAGAAGCCGGCGACGACGTGACCCGCGGCCTGCTCGCCCTCCCCACCCCGCGACAGGATGAGACGCGTGGTCGCGATGTTGAGCGCCAGGCGCAGGATCGTCGCGATCAGCAGCACGGTCGGGAAGGCGGAGAAATCCAGCGGCCGCTGGATCCACAGCGCGACCATCAGGATCAGCGCCGACAGCGCTATCGAGAAGGCAAGGCCGAGATCGATCAGGATCGGCGGAATCGGCAGGAACAGGATCGTGAGCATGGTCACGATGCCGGCCGCAAAGAAGGCGTCCGCCCCGAAACGGCGGGGGCTGGGCAGGCTAGCAGCTAACGTATCGGCCATGGGTCACCGGCAGAGGGTCCGCCCCGTAATCTGCCGTGCAAAGCTTACGCGAGGGTGGTGGACCCTCGCGGCTCAGAAGCCCCGCTCGATATGCGAGTAGACCATCTCGGTGAAGGTGGAGAGATGGGCGCCGATGAAGGAGCCAGAGACGGCGACGACCACGAGAATGACGATGATCTTCGGAACGAAGGTCAGCGTCACCTCCTGGATCTGGGTCAAGGCCTGCATCAGTGCAATGATGGTGCCGACCAGCATCGCCGCGCCGACCGCAGGCCCGGAGGCCACGATGATGGTCCAGATCGCCGCCTGGACGATGTCGAGGGCGTCCCGTTCGTTCATGACTGGCTGATCGTGAGCCCGGGCCCGACAGCGACCTTCGTGCCGTCCTCGAGGGTCGCGACGGAGCCGTCGCTGTTGATGGAGATCGACTTGACCTTGCCGGAGAAGGTCGCGCCGGTGGAGTCGGTGAAGCTGACGGTCTTTCCGATCAGCCCGTCGGCCTGCGACAGCGACTGCGAGGAAAGCAACGCATCCAGCTTGGTGTTGGTCTGCATGGCCTGCTCGACCGTCGAGAGCTGGGCGAACTGGCTCATATATTGCGAGGTATCCATCGGATTGGTCGGATCCTGGTTCTTCATCTCGGCCACGAGGAGCTGAAGAAACGTATTGTAGTCGACACTGTTGCTCGCCGTGGTCGTGGAGTTGGTCGAGCTGGACGACTTGCTGGTGCTGTCGGTCGCGCTGGTGACGTTCATGTGCCTCTCCGCTGTCAGGCAGCCTGGAATGGGACTTCAGTGGTGGCGCCGGCCAGGATGGCCTGCTCCACCGGGAACAGCGCCCGGATCCGCTTGAGCGCTTCAAAATAGCGGGTCGCCCCGACCAGCTCGTCGACCGCGGCCAGCCCCTCCAGCATCTCGTGGCTCTCGCACACCGCGGCCAGGGCCGCGTGATGCTGCGCGTAGAGCGCCGAAGCGTCGCGCACGTCGGTCGGGTTCATCAGCATGAGCTGGACGATGAAATAGAGCTGCCGCATCGCCGTGGTGGCGTCGGACGCCTGCATCACCTGCCCTTCGAGCAGGAACATCACGTCGTTGACGAGCTCGACGGAGACCTTGCGGTCCACGCGCAGCACCGCGCCGTTGATGTAGATCCGTTCGCCCGCCCGCAAGGATATCTTCATTAGAGCGCGTCTCGGATCAGGCGGTTGATTTCGATGAGCTGCACGACATCGTTCGACTTCTCCTCACGCAGGCGGTCGGCTTCCTTGACCACCCACAAGCCGATCGAGATGATCTCCGCGCGCAGCTTCTCGGGAAGCGCGTTCTCCGGATGCGCGAGATCCTCGATGAAGATCGTCCACAGCCGTCGCACATAGAGCAGGCTCTGAACCTGATCCTCGAAACTCGCACGTCCCTTCTGAAGACGCTCGAGGCGGTCGATGCCGAGGCTGAGCGCCTGCCGCTCGCGGCCTCTCGCCTCGGAGCCGCTCTCGTCGACGACTGCTTCATAGGCTTCAAAGCTCATCAGCACCACTCTGCGCAGGAAACGGAATTACAAGACAAGGGTCTTAAACCTCGAAAAACGTGTTCTGGCTCAGAGATAGTTGATGAGGCTGATCTTCTGGAGCTGCGAGGTCAGCGCCAGCGCCGTCTGGATCTGGGTCTGCAGCGTGTTGACCCGGACCGAGGCCTCCGTCGGATCGACCTTCTCCATGCCGACGATCTGATTGTTCAGAATGTCCTGCTGCGTCTTCAGCTTGTCGGTCGCGGAGTTGATCCGCTGCTGGACCGTGCCGACGCTGCCGCCGAGCGTGGCGAGATCGGTGATCGCGCCGCCAACGAGGCCGATGGCCTTGTCCACGACGACCTGGAACGTCTCCTGGCTCAGTTTCGCGTTCCCGAGATCCGCCATCATGGTGTAGGCCTCGGCGAGCTTGCGGAAGCCGGTCTGGTTGGCGCTGACGGAAGTATCGGCGATCTCCGTCGTGGAGATGCGGCTTTGCATGACCTGGTCAGTCGCCGTCGACCAGTTGGTGTTCCAGGCCGGGCTCGCGAACTCGGCATCGAAGCTGGTGTTGAGGAACGTCTGCATCTGGGCCGGGGTGATGCTGGCCACGCTTGCCGAGGATTGCGAGAAGCCGAAGGTCGCGAGAAAATCCGCGTCGACCTGGTTCTTGCTGGCCGAGCCCGTGGCATAGGCCGTGACCGGCGTGTTCGCAGTGTTGACACCCGAGAAAAGATACGAGCCGTTGTACGAAACGTTCAGCGCGCCGATCAGATCCTGCAGGTTGGCGGACGCGGGCGGCAGGACGATCCGCCCGCCATTGTCGGTGCTGCGGGCCGCGATCAGGTCCTTGAGGAAGTCCGTTGCAGTCGTGCCGAGCTGGGTGATCCGGTTCTGCGTGACGTCGAGGCGTCCCGAGACGAGCTCGTTGGTATCGATGAGCTGATCGGCGAAGCTCCAGTCCGCCCGGAGGGTGACGTCGCCGCCGGTCGTGGCACCGAGCTCAAGGCCGACGTCGGCGAAGCGGCCGGTGGTCGCTTCCGTCGATGCCTTGCTCAGCGCGGCCTGGTTGTTCGTGATCGAAGACCTCAACGACGAAGACAGCATCAAGGTCGAGATGTAGTTCGCGCTCATCATGGCTTAATTCCCCACGGCAGCCAGCAGGCTCTGCAACATTTCGTCGACGGTCGAGATGATCTTCGACGAGGCCGAATAGGTGCGTTCGACCTGAAGCATCAGGGACATCTCGTCGTCCATGTTGACGCCGCTGACGTTGGACAGCGCCGCGGTGCTGCGGTCGAGCAGCGTTTTCTGGTAGGTGACGTTGGAATCCGCGGTCTGGCGCTGGTTTTCGATCCAGCTCGTCGACGACGATGCGAAGTCGATCAGGCTGCCGCTCGGCTTGCCTTGCGTGGTTGCGTCGAACGGCTGCGAGGCGTCCATGCCGCCGATGAGCTGCTGCAGGCGGGTCGAGTAGCCGGCGTTGCCAGCGGTGTTGTATCGGTATGCGACGTTGCCGCTGATCGCGCCGTCACGCAGCAAATTGGGATTGCCGCCCTGCGCCGGATCGACCGATGCCGCGACGCTGATCAGGCCGGCAAGGCCGACCGAGACGGTGGCGCTCGCCGGCATGGCCGGCGCGCCGGGATAGGTGAAGAGGCCAGGAACGTCGGGCAGCGCCGCCGCGGTCTGATCACTCTCCTTGAACGTATTGATCAGGCCGCGGGCGATTTCGTCGAGCTGGCTCTGATAGGTGACGGAGTCCTTGTCGCGCAGCTGGGCGAGACCCGCGAGCTTGCCCGACTTCAGCGGCATCACCGAATTGGCGCCGGTCACGGGGACACCGTCGATATAGACCGCATTGCCCGTGGTGCCGGGCGAATAGATGTTGGTCGCCGTGAAGCTGACCGTTCGCGCCGTCTTGTCGAACAGCACGACGCCGCTGTCGGTGTAGAGCGCCGCATCGCCGTTGGGGCGGAGCGACATCTCGACCCCCACCTCCTCCGACAGCTTCGAGACGATGCTGTCGCGCTGGTCGAGATAGTCGGTGACGTCGTCGCCGGAGATCGTTCCCCTCACGATCGCGTTGTTGACCTTGTCGAACTGGGACAGGAGCTGGTTGATGTTGGCGACCGAGGTCGCCATGTCGGCATCCGCGCCCTCGCGGACCGTCTGCACGGTATTGGTCGCCTGGTTGAGCCCGGCCGCCATGTCCTTGGCTGCCGTGACCGCCGCCTGCGCCAGCGTGGTGTTGTCCGGGGCGTTGGCATATTGCTGCAGCGCCTTCTTCAGCGCGTTGAGCTGCGCCGTCGGCGACTGGTCGAGCTCCGGATCGTCCACGGTGGCCGTTGCGATCTTTTGGAGCCCGTCATAGATCGCGCCCTGCTTGGCCGACGACGAGGTCGCGGTCAGGACGTTGTTGTAGAGACCCGAGCTGGCGGCGCGCTGGATCGCCGCCACGTAGACGCCGGCCCCGGGCAGATTGTCCAGCACAGCGATCTTGCGCGAATAGCCGGCGCTGCTGGCGCCGGCGATGTTGCGCGAGATCGTCGAGGACTGGATGCCCGACGCCATGAGCGACGCGCGGGCGGAGTCGAGAGCAGCGGTAAGGGACATGGTTCGCTCTTGCCCGGAGTGCGCGCCGAAGAATTCAGCGCTTCAGGTTGACGACGACGTCGAGCAGGTCGGCGCCGGTCTGGAACGATTTCGAGTTCGCGGTGAAGCCGCGCTGCGCCTCGATCATCCCGGTGAGTTCGTCCGCGAGATCGACGTTGGAATCTTCCAGCGCGCCGCTCTGAACCGTACCGAGCCCGCCGGTGCCGGCATTGCCGGCCTGCGCGTTGCCGGAATTCATGTTGGTCGAGTAGACGTTACCCGGCTCGGGCGTCAGATTGTCGGGGCTTGCGACGTCGGCGAGCATGATGGTGAAGAGCGTCGTCTGCTGCCCGTTCTTGAGCACAGCCGTCACGTACCCGTTTTCGTCGACGTCGACCTTGTCGATGGCTGAGGGAGCGCTGCCGTTGACGGTCGCCTTGAAGCTGAAGTCGGTTCCGGCCTGCGTCATGTTCGACAGGTCCAGCGTCATCGCCGCACCGCCGGGGACGGTAAAGGCGAGCGTCGTCGGGCTCGCCGCGGCCAGCGCGCCATTGCCGGTTGCGGTCGTATCGAAGGTGAAAGTGGTGGCGGCGCCGACCGACGTACCCGTTGCGGAGTTGTAGGCCTGGATCTGCCAGGTGTCTGAGCCGGCGGCGGTCGCCGTATGGGACATGTAGACGTCGAGCGTGACGGCCCGGCCGATATTGTCGTAGGCCACGATCGAGCTCTTCGAAGAATATGACGCCGGGCCGGGAGGACCGGCAATCACGGCCGCCTTCGGATCCATATTGCCGGTCGTGAGCGTGCCTGCCGTCGACGGCACGGGCACCTGCGAAACCTGGGCAATGTTGACGATCTGCATGCCGGACAGGCTGTTCTGCGAGAAATTGGTCACCTTGCCGGGCTGGCCCAGCAGGTAGAAGCCGGCCGCGTTGACGAGGTTACCCTGGGCGTCCGGCACGAACGAGCCCGCACGGGTCAGAAATTGCTGCGTGTTGTTGGCGTTCGACACCACGAAGAAGCCGTTGCCCTGCACGGCGAGGTCCGTGGTCGAGGTGGTGAACTGCGTATGGCCTGCGTCGCTGATGGCGTAGCGCACGGTGGTCTCGACGGCGCCGGAATCGTAATTGCCCGACCCGCTCTTCAGGATCAGCGAGGAGAATTCGGTCGAAGCCCGCTTGTAGCCGGTCGTGTTGACGTTCGCGATGTTGTCCGAGACCGTCGACAGCTTGTTGGATTGCGCAGACATGCCGGAAACGCCGGTGCGCATAACACCATACAGGCTCATGAATTGGGCTCCTTCGGTAGGTTGCAGTTACAATGAGGGTTCTTGCTTGCGCGGGGCTGATGGTAGGGAACCATGCACAACTTCATGTTGTCAGGTCGTTTTCGGCTGACAGAACGAGCGCGCCTTGTCGGTCCACGCGCCGAAGCCGCTTGAGACGAGATGGGCGACGATGTGACAGACATAGCGCTTCTGCGCCGGTTGATTGTTCGGGCCCGCATTGTAGCGGGCCACCGCCATGGTCCAGCTTCCCTCGCGCTGCTTCAGCTCCTTGAGGAAGCGCGCGGCGTACTCGACATTCTTGGCGGGATCGAACATCGCCTGCACGGAGGCGAACTTGTCGCCGTGATAATAGTGATTGATCTGCATGCAGCCGAGGTCGATCAGCTTGATGCCCTTGGCGCGCATCGCCTCGAAATTCGCGATCGCATCGCTCATGTCCTTGGCGAACACGGTCTGGCCGTCGGCACCCAGCGCATAGGGATAGAGCGCGCCGCGCCGTCCGGTCTCGGTGAGGCCGACCGCATAGAGGATGCCGAGCGGAATGCCGTGCTGCTGGGCCGCACGCGCCATCTCGCGCTCGCAGGGGCGCGCGCTGTCGGTGGCGGCCTGTGCGGCGCCGGCGTTACAGATAAACAGGGCCGCGATTAATCTGCGGCGCCACGTCCTGGTCATGACGCGTCTCCTGGTTGGACTGGCGCTCATCGCGGGCCTGCTTCGCACTGCCGTCCGACTGTCCCGACGACGCGCTGGAGCCGTCGAACGAGCCTTGCGACTGCGACGAGGGCTGGTGCTGGCCCGAGAGCTGCTGTCCCGAGGGTTGCTGTTGCGATTGGCTGGAGCCGCTCTGGAATCCGTCCAGCGAGCCGTGCTGGACCGGCGCGACGTCGGCGACATAGCCGGCTGAATGCATCAGCTCGCGGATCGTGTCGCGCTGCTGGTCGAGCATCTGGCTCGTGTCCTTGCGCGCGGCGGCGAGGTGAACGGAGACCTCCGAGCCGACGAGGCGAAGCCGCACGGTGACATTGCCGAGCGACGGCGGCTCGAGATTGACGGTCAGGATCTTCAGCGGCTGGTCCGGCGCATTGGTCTGGGACGTTGCGAGATCGGGTGCCGCGGACGCCGCCGATGCCGAGGATTCCTTCAGCTCGGAGACCACGGCATTGGCGACCTGCTGCGGCGCGTTGAACTGCGCCGGTGGCAGATGGGTCTCCTGCTGGAGCACGGTGACCTTGGTCGCCTCGGGCAGCGCATCCCGGGCCGAGGCCTTGACGGCGCGTTCGACATTGGCCGTGACGGCCTCGAAACCCGGCGTCGCGGGCATCGCCTTCGTGGAGGCATCGCTGCCTTGCTGCGCGGTCGCCGCCGCCTGGGACGTTGCGGACTGCGAGCGCACGCCGGTCGGAGCGGCGGCGGACGGTTCGGCATCGGCGGCTGCGGCCTTCGCTATGCCCGCCGCCTGCACGTCACGCTTCGTCGTGGAGGAGCGCTCGTCGCGCGCGGACGCATCCTTCCCCTCGCCCGACGGCGATTGCACCTGTGACTTCACGACCGGCGCGACGGCGAGCTGCTCTCCGACGATCGCCGGAATGCTCGACCGGTTCGTAGCGTCCGCCTTCATGGCGGCGTCGACCGGGCGCTCCGTCTCCGACGCGTGATCGGTCTTCTGGTCGGATGGTTTGTGGCTGGACTTGGTGTCGTCAGCCGCTTCGGTGCGATCGTCCACGACGTCGTCCTTGCCGGCCGAGTGCGCCAGGCGCGCACGCAGCGTTCCGGCTTTCACGGTCGTATCGCTGCCCTCGTCGTTGAGTGCCCGCTTGGCCAGATTCGAGACGGTGTGGAGCAGATCGTTGAACGACGAATCCGCCTGCGACTTCGTCGCGGTGCCCTTTGCCGAACGCGACGCACCGCGCATGTTGAGGCTCTCGGCAAGACCCGAGAAGAGCTGTCCGGAGGTTCCGCTGAGCTTGGTCATGGGCGGCGATCCCTGGTGAGAAGTTCGAGTTCGCCGAGCTGCTGCTGCGCGCGCGCGAGCATCGCGGTCGATGATACGAGATCGAGACGCGCCGGCGTGACCGGCGGCTTCTCGGCGGTGGATTTGCCCGCGAACGGTTTGCGGATGTCGAGCGCGAGCTGGACCGTCGCATTCAGAAGCGGAACGTCGCGCTCCGGCAACTTCGACCGGTCGATCGCCTTCAGCTCGGCAAGACCCCCGTCATATTCGTCGGTGAGCGCCCGCGAGGCGCCGCGGAAGAAACGCGCGCGCTCGCGCTCCGTCGAAGCGTCGGCGCTGAGCGCCAGCGCACGCTCGGACGCGAGCCGGGTCACTTGCATCAGTCCACGCAGCATCGCGTTGCGCGCGATCATGAGATGAAGCTTGAGCCGGCTGGCGCGGTCGATCTGCTCAAGCAGCGCGGCGATCCGCGCGAAGCGGCGCTCGTCGAGGGCGAGGCCCGATTGCGTCAGGCCCGAGGAGAAGCGCTGCCAGAAATCGCCGGCATAGATCGAGTTGCGGTAGTGGCGGACATAGGCCTGCGTCAGGAACTCGAACTTGTCGAAGTCCTCGGCCTGCCCGACCAGCAGGATCTCGCGCCGCAGCGCCGCCTCCTCCACCAGCGTGCCGGGCAACAGCAGGCGCGCGTCGTCCAGACGCTCGATCGCCACCGACGCTTCGGTGCGTGCGAACAGCGCGCCCTGGACCAGCGCGACCTGACCGCCCAGGCCCGAGGGGAGTGTTCGCGGCTTGATGTCCTTGAGCAGGTCGCGCGCGTCGTCCTGCCGGCCCTCGACATAGGCGAGCGCACCGTCGAACAGCCGGCTGTCGACACTCATCTTGTCGCGCGGCAGCTTGCGGACCAGTTGCGGCGCGCCACCGCTGAGCAGGTAGATGACGACGGCCTGGCCGTTCTGCGGATTGCTCCAGACGCTCGCATCGGCCGCGAGAAACTTCTCGCCGACCTGGCGGATCAGCGCGATGTGGCTGCCATGCGCCGCGGTATCGCCATTGGCGATGCCGTCCTGCACCGCCTGCAAGGCGCGCACGAGCTCATACGGTTCGCTCGACCTCGAGGCAGGGCCCGGCTCGGCGAGCGCCAGCGGCGACACCATCAGCAGGGCTGCGCAGAGGAGCGGCCTGATCACGGGCGCTTCTCCCGGATCAGGATCTCGATCCGGCGATTCTGCGCGGCCGCAGGGTCGTTCGGAAGCTTCGGCCGCCGGTCGGCGTAGCCTTCGACATGCTCGATCCGCAGCGCGTCGACGCCGGAGCGGACCAGCATGTAATAGGCCATCTGCGCGCGGGCGGTCGACAGCCGCCAATTGTCGTAGTTCTCGGACTTGTACGGCCGATTGTCGGTATGGCCGCGCACGATGATCAAGCCGGGGCGCTTGGCCAGCAGCGGTCCAATCTTGTCGATCACGCGGATCAGCTCGGGCCGCGGCTCGGCTGAGCCGACCGCGAACATGCCGAAGCTGGCATCGTCGGTCAGGCTGACGAGCAGGCCTTCCTCGACCTGGCGCACCTCGGCCGCGGGTCCCGCACCGGCCTTGACGTCCGACAGCGCTTCCGCGATCGCGGATTGAAGCTGCTTGACGGTCGGCTGCTGGGTTTGCGCGGCCTCACGCTGCTCGGAATCCCTCTTCGCGTCGCTGGCGCGCGCCTGTGCGCCGGCATTGGCCTGGACGTTCGCTTGGACGTTCGCTTGGGCACTGCCTTCGCGAGACGATTGCGACGGCGCAGGTCCCGGCGGCAGCAGGGGCGACAGGCTTGCCGACGACGCATCCGCATTCTGAGCCACGCTTCCGCCGGCATCATCCGTCTTGGCGCGGCGCGGTTGCGGCTCGCCCTGCCCCGCAGCGGAGGCGTTGTCGCGTGCCGACACGTTCGGCTTGGGTTCGCTCTCGATGATGCGATCCGCGTCCTTGGATGTTTGCGGCGCCAGCTTCCAAAAGCCGGGATCGAAGGGATCGCGATAGGCGTCGCCGCCCTTCAGGCCGTCCTCTTCGGCTGAGGTCAGCGAGCCGGCGCGGCGCTGGCCCGAGGCCTCGTTCGCGTTGTTGGCGATCTCGGCAAGCGTTGCATAGGGATCGCGGAACAGAACCTTCTCCTCGTAGAAGGGCGGCTTCTCCGCCGTCGGGGAGTCACCGCGACGCTCCTCGCTCGGCCCGCCCGGCTGACGCCGGCCCTCCTGGCCGTCGAACGTGGTCGGCTCCTTCTTGGTGAGATCCTTCAGACCTTTGGGCGCCGGCGCATTCTCGGCGAGCTTGATCGGGTTGAAGTAGCTCGCGACCACCTGCTTCTGGTCCTGGTTGAGCGCGTTGAGCAGCCACATCACCAGGAAGAACGCCATCATCGCGGTCATGAAGTCCGCATAGGCGATCTTCCAGACGCCGCCGTGATGCGCCTCCTCGGCGAAGGCGCTGCGCCGGCGGATAATCACCAGCTCTTGCTTGACCTCTTCCATGACGGGCTACCGGCGCGCTTCGTTCAGGCGCTCGCTCCAGGCCGCAAGCTGCGTCTCGATCACGGTCTGGTCGGCCACGACGCGAACCTCCAAAGTTTCGGCGGGCTCATACGCGACGCCCGTCCGCCTGGAGGCGTCGAGCTGGGTCTTGACCAGGTCGAGCAATTCGCTCGGACCGGTGATCTTGAACGCCGGGACCGGAGAATTGCCGGTCAGCGCCGCGATGTGCTCAACCAGCGATCCGATCGCCTTGTCACGGACCGCATCGGCGAGAAAAGGCAGCAGGATGCGCGCGACGGAGCTTGCGATGTTGGTCTCGATCTCGCGGCAAGCCGCCTCGAATCCGCCGACGATCGCGGTCGCCTGCTGGTCGGACCATTTGGCGCGCTCCTCGCCGAGCCGGATCGCGCTGCGCACGCGCTCCTCGGCAACCCTGGCATCGCCTTCGGCGACACCGGCGGCATGGCCGCGACGGTAGGCATCGTCGAGAAGATTGGCCGACGGCGCTTCCGCCTCGGGCGCCGGCATCGGTGGCTCGAACTGCGGCTGCGGCTGCGGTTGCGGCTGGCGCTGCAGCTGGGCCTGCGGTTGCGGATCGCGCCGGGTCTCCTTGACCCTCGTCAGCACGTCCTGGATCTTGAGCGGCGGAGGCGGCGGTGACGTTGCCCGGCCGTTCGCGTCGAACTGCGTCAGGAGTTTTCCGATTGCCGCGTTCATGCCGCCTCCTCGCGTCGCATCCAGTCTTTAAGGATCGCTGCCGCCTGCCCCTGGTCGAGCCGGACGATCTGCTCCAGCCGCTTCTGCGGCGTTCGCTGCATCTTGCCTTCGAGATCCTCGACGAGGTTGAGCTCAGGGTCCTGGCTGTCGGCCAATGCAAGGGCCGCTGCGGCTTCGAGCTCGGCGGCCTCCGCCGCCTCGGTCTGCTCCTGCGCCGCGCGATGGGTCAGGATGCCGTTGACCGCGGGCCGCAGGCCGAACCAGACCAGCATGGAAGCGACCGCGAGGATCGTCACCGCATTGATGACGCTGCCGAGCTGCTTGTTGATCATCTCGACGAAGCTGATCGGCGGCACCGGCGCGAGCTCGCGCGAGCCCTCGATGAAGTCGACCGCCGTGACCTGGATCTGGTCGCCGCGCGCCTTGTCGAGCCCGCCGGCGGTCGCCGCGAGCTGGCTGATCTCGGCGAGCTTGCTGTCGACGATGGCCTGGTTGCTCTTGTCGCCGAGATCGGCGACGAGGCGCGCGCGGTTGACCAGCACGGCGATGAAGAGTTTCTTGACCAGATAGCCGTCGCTGACGGTCGTCGTGGTCTTGGACGAGACCTCGAAATTGGTGACGTCCTCGCGGCGGGTCTTGTCTTCGCTCGAGTTCTTGGTGCCGCCGGCGTTCACCTGCTGGTCGGGCAGGTTCTGCTGCACCGTGGTCGGCTGCGACCTATCCGCGTTCTGCGACGATTCCTTCTCGCGCACGTTCCGCACCGACCGCTCAGCGCGGCCCTCGGGATCGTAGACGGTCTCGTTGGTCTGACGCTTGTCGGTGGAGAGCTGCGGAGCGACGCTGACCTCGAAATTGTCGAGACCGAGATATGGCGTCAGCGCCTTGCGGATGTTCTCCTGCACCATCCCGCCGACCGTCTTCTGCAGGCTCGCCATCTTGGTCGGCGCAGCGCTCGCCTCGTCCTCTTCGGCGAGCAGCATCGAGCCGTCGGCATCGAGCACGGTCACCTTGTCGCGGCTCATGCCCGGGATGGCGGCGGCGACGAGGTGACGGATCGACTGCGCGGTGCGCGTCTCGATCGCGCCGTCGGTTCGCAGCACGACCGATGCAGAGGGCGGCTGCTGCGTCGCGCGGAACGAGCCGCGCACCGGCAGCACGATATGCACCCGCGCCGCCTTCACGCCCTTCATCAGCTGGACGGTGCGCGCGATCTCGCCCTCGAGCGCGCGCAGCTTCGTCACTTCCTGCATGAACGAGGTCAGGCCGAGCGAGCCGATCTTGTCGAACAGCTCGTAGCCGGAATTGGCGCTGGTCGGCAGCCCCTTCTCGGCGAGCAGCATGCGCGCCTGCATGGTCTGGCTCGGCCGAACCGAGACCGCGTCACCGGCGGTATTGACGTCGAAGGCGATGTTCTGCTCGCGCAGCGCGGCGCCCATGCGCGTCACGTCTTCGCGGGTGAGGCCGGTATAGAGCGTCTCGAACTCGGGCCGGCTGAGGTAGTACGCGCCGCCGACGACGGTGACGAGCACGGCAAAGCCGATCAGGCCCAAGGCCATCAGCCGTCGCGGCCCAAGCTCCAGCAGATTGTTGAGCAGTTGCTGTATCTGCGCACGACTGAACAGCATATGACCTCGTACCAATGCGAACGTAGACGACATTCCGCTGCCAACCTTGTCTGAAGGTTGCGCGAGAACACGAATGTGTCGGTTCGCGGGCGAGGCGTTGCAATTCTACAAGAAAATGAGTGACGCCATCCTGCGCGTCGGCAACAGGCGGACAGCCGGGCGCATCGCAGCGTAATCGGCCACGGCGTGTTGCCTGGAATGCGGCGTCAGGGGACTAACGCAGGCACGTCATGTGCCGGCACATCCGCCGTTCATGGCGGGACCGGGCTCCCGTGGGAGCCCGGCCTTTTTCGAAGCCTTAAGCTTACTTGAACAGCGACAGGATGCTCTGGCTGTTCTGGTTGGCGATCGAGAGCGCCTGAACGCCGAGCTGCTGCTGGGTCTGGAGCGCCTGCAGGCGGGTCGATTCCGCGTTCATGTCGGCGTCGACGAGCTGGCCGATACCACGATCCACGGAGTCCATCAGGTTCTTGACGAATTCCGTGTTGGTCGCGATGCGGTTCTTGACGGCACCGAGATTGGCCGCAGACGAGGCAACCGTGTTGATCGCGGTGGTGACCTGCGTGATGTAGCTATCGAGCTTGGTCTGGTCGGCCGCCGAGTCGGTCAGCGCGCCGATGGCGATCGTGTCGATAGACGCACCGGTCGAACCGCCGACCACGGTGTCCAGGATGCCGGTCTTGGTCGCGCCGCCGGTGGTGTAGAGCGCGTAGGTCGCGGTCGTCACGGTGATGGAGCCGATCGTGGGCGTACCGCTGACGCGCGAGTACGACGACACGAGGTTGAAGCTCGTCGGCGTCGCGGTCGAGCCGGTCGAGGTGTCGATGCTCAGCCAGTTGATGCCGTTGATCGTGGCAGAGCTGGCCTTCAGCTTCATGTCCTGCTGGATCTGGGTGATTTCCGACTGGATCTTGGTGCGGTCGATACCGGCGGTCTTGGCTTCGACCAGCAGCGCCTGCAGCTTGGTGAGGCCGGAATCCTTGTCGCCGATGACCGTGTTCAGAGCGGTATATTCGGTGTCGACCATCGCGGCCGACAGACCGAGCGAGTCGGAGATCGCGGAGAGCGCGGCGTTGTCGGAGCGCATCGAGGTCGCGATCGACCAATAGGCCGAGTTGTCCGAAGCGGTCGACACGCGCTGGCCGGTCGAGATCCGGTTCTGCGTGGTGGCAAGCTGCGAGCTGACGTTACGGAGCGTCTGCAGCGCGGTCATTGCAGACGAATTGGTGAGAAGGCTGGAACTCATTTCTTGACGCCCCTTTGAAGATTAATTTGAATTTGGGGACATACCGGGCTTGCACCGGTACGACAGGGCGGCATCATGCCTTTGGGCTGCGAAAAAGCGCACTCAACCTGACGTAACAGTGGCGATAGCACGCGAAGTTTGTGCGAAGCTTGTGGCTCCGTGACCCGGCCGCAACAGTGCGGCGGGATCGCCGCATGGACGCGACCTCACGCCGGACAAGAAAAAGGGCCGCGCTTCGTGAGAAGCGCGGCCCCTTGCCGATGGTTTGAAGCTTAGCGGAACAGCGAGAGGATGCTCTGGCTGTTCTGGTTGGCGATCGAGAGCGCCTGAACGCCGAGCTGCTGCTGGGTCTGGAGCGCCTGCAGACGGGTCGATTCCGCGTTCATGTCGGCGTCGACGAGCTGGCCGATACCACGATCCACGGAGTCCATCAGGTTCTTGACGAATTCCGTGTTGGTCGCGATGCGGTTCTTGACGGCACCGAGATTGGCGGCGGCCGAGGCAACCGAGTTGATCGCGGTGGTGACCTGCGTGATGTAGCCATCGAGCTTGGTCTGGTCAGTCGCCGAGTCGGTCAGCGAACCGATGGCGATCGTGTCGATCGACGCGCCGGTCGAACCGCCGGACACCGTGTCCAGGATGCCGGTCTTGGTCGCGCCGCCGGTGGTGTAGAGCGCGTAGGTGGCGGTCGTGACGGTGATCGAGCCGATGGTGGGCGTACCGCTGACGCGCGAATACGACGACACGAGGTTGAAGCTCGTCGGCGTCGCGGTGGAGCCGGTCGAGGTGTCGATGCTCAGCCAGTTGATGCCGTTGATCGTGGCCGAGTTGGCCTTCAACTTCATGTCCTGCTGGATCTGGGTGATCTCCGACTGGATCTTGGTGCGGTCGATACCGGCGGTCTTGGCTTCGACCAGCAGCGCCTGCAGCTTGGTCAGACCGGAGTCCTTGTCGCCGATGACCGTGTTCAGAGCGGTGTATTCGGTGTCGACCATCGCGGCCGACAGACCGAGCGAGTCGGAAACCGCCGAGAGCGCGGCGTTGTCGGAGCGCATCGACGTCGCGATCGACCAATAGGCCGAGTTGTCAGACGCGGTCGACACGCGCTGGCCGGTCGAGATCCGGTTCTGCGTGGTGGCGAGCTGCGAGCTGACGTTGCGGAGCGTCTGCAGCGCGGTCATTGCAGACGAGTTGGTGAGAAGGCTAGAACCCATTTTTGATGTCCCTTTGAAGATTAAATTGAGTTTGGGGACATACCGGGCTTGCACCGGTACCACAGGGCGGCGTCATGCCTTTGGGCCACGCAAATGCGTATGAAGGACCCAACCTGTCGTAGCGGAAAGGCTAGCCGCCGAAGCTTGTGCGAGGCTTGTGGCTCTGTGTCCCGGCCGCAACAGCGAGCCGGGATCTTGGCGTGAATTCACGCCGGACAAAAAAAGGGCCGCGCTTCGCTAGAAGCGCGGCCCTCCCCAGATGACCTGAGATTTAGCGGAACAGCGACAGGATGCTCTGGCTGCTGTTGTTGGCGATCGAGAGCGCCTGCACGCCGAGCTGCTGCTGGACCTGGAGGGCCGCGAGGCGGGTGGACTCCTGGTTCATGTCAGCGTCGACGAGCTGGCCGACACCGCGATCCACGGAGTCCATCAGCGACTTGACGAATTCCGTGTTGGTCGAGATGCGGTTCTTGACGGCACCGAGGTTGGCGGCGGCCGAGGCGACCGAGCCGATCGCGGCGGTGACCTGCGCGATGTAACCGTCGAGCTTGGTCTGGTCAGCGGCCGAGTCGGTCAGCGAGCCGATGGCGATCGTGTCGATCGACACGCCGGTCGAGCCGCCGGACACCGTGTCCAGGATGCCGGTTTTGGTGGCGCCGCCGGTGGTGTAGAGGGCGTAGGTGGCGGTCGTCACGGTGATGGAGCCGATCGTGGGCGTGCTGCCGACGCGCGAGTACGACGACACGAGGCTGAAGCTCGTCGGCGTCGCGGTCGAGCCGCTCGAGGTGTCGATGCTCAGCCAGTTGATGCCGTTGATGGTCGCCGAGCTGGCGGTCGACTTCAGCTGCGCCTGGATCTGGGTGACGTCGGCCTGGATCTTGGAGCGGTCGATACCGGCGGTCTTGGCTTCGACCAGCAGCGCCTGCAGCTTAGTCAGGCCGGAGTCCTTGTCACCGATGACCGTGTTCAGAGCGGTGTATTCGGTGTCGACCGTCGCGGCCGACAGACCGAGCGAGTCGGAGACCGCGGAGAGCGCGGCGTTGTCGGAGCGCATCGAGGTTGCGATCGACCAGTAGGCAGCGTTGTCCGAAGCGGTCGAGACGCGCTGGCCGGTGGAGATGCGGGTCTGCGTGGAAGCGAGTTGCGAGCTGACAGACCGCAGGGTCTGGAGCGCGGTCATGGCGGTCGAGTTCGTAAGCAGGCTTGACATTGCGAATGTCCCTTTGATGTACGCGTTACATTTTCACGAGGGGACATACCGGGCTTTCACCGGTACGGAGGGGCGGCATCATGCCTTTGGACTGATGTGGGTGGGGTCCAACCCGCCGTGACGCATTGCTAGCACGCCAAATCTTGCGCGCAGATTAAGAACGGCTTGAATTCTTCAACAAAATCATATGGTTAACATTACCCAACGCTAACCATAAGCCGGTACTTCTCGCTAACCATAACCCGCCCGCCGGCGGACGGTCGCTACGAGAACGACCGCACGAGGCCCGAGGCCAGCAGATTCCAGCCGTCGATCAGCACGAAGAACAGCATCTTGAACGGCAGCGCGAGGATCGTCGGCGGCATCATCATCATGCCCATCGACATCGTCAGCGTCGCGACGATCATGTCGATCACGAGGAACGGCAGCATGATGAGGAAGCCGATCTCGAACGAGCGCCTGAGCTCGGAAATCATGAAGGCCGGAATGATCACGCGCAGATCGATGCGCTTGTCGTCGAACTTCTTGCGGAAGCTTTCGGCGGCGAGCGACTCGAAGGTCTGCAGATCCTTGTCGCGGACATGGGCCAGCATGAACTCGCGGAACGGATCGGTGATCTTCACATAGGCCTCTTCCTCCGAGATCTCGTTCTTCATGAGAGGCTGGACGCCGTTCTCCCAGGCGCGATCGAAGGTCGGCGCCATCACGTAGAAGGTCATGAACAGCGCAAGGCTGACCAGCACCAGATTGGCCGGCGTGGTCTGAAGGCCGAGACCGGAGCGCAGGAACGACAGCGCCACCGCAAACCGCGTGAAGCTCGTCACCATGATGAGCAGTCCCGGCGCCACCGACAGCACCGTGATCAGCGCCATCAGCTGGATGATGCGGCCGCTGGTCGAGCCGTTGCCGGGCGGCAGCAGCGAGTTGAGGTCCGGAATCTGGGCCAGCGCCACCTCGGGCAACACGACCAGAACCAACGCGAGCAGCAGGACTTTCACTCTCACTGAATCACCAACGTCTCGATGATCAACTCGCGCACCTTGCCCGATGAGCGGATATTGGCGCGCTCGGTCAGGTCGTCGCGCAGATGCTGGAGCCCGCGCGATCCCTCGAACTGGGCAACCGATGACGAACGCAGATAGGTGATGATGTCCTCGCTGATATGGGCGGCCAGGATGCCGGCATCCTCGTCGCTCATGCTCTCGGTCACCATCGAGGCTTCGACGCGGGCCCAGTTGTTGGCCGGCGCGGCGAGATTGGTCACGATCGGGGACAGCTTCCGCAGCCGCGCGCTGCCGGCGTAGCTCGTCGCGACCGGTGGCGGCGTGGCATTCTTCTTCGCATCGGCCACACGCTCGGCGGCCGCAAACAGATGCATGCCTGCAAGCGCGCCCGCACCGATCGCGACTAGGGTCAGCACCAGGATGGCCGCAATCAGGCGCATCACATCCCCTGCCCTCGCGGCGCGGTCATGCCGGCACGAACCTCAGAACGGTGCCACGGCGTCATAGATCCGATGTCCCCATCCAGGCTGCTGCACATCCGACAGATTTCCGCGACCACCATAGGATACGCGCGCTTCGGCGATCTTGTCGTAGGAGATCGTGTTGGCCCGCGAGATGTCGCGCGGACGCACGATGCCGCCGACATTGAGCACACGCATCTCGGTGTTGACCTTGAATTCCTGCGAACCGCTGATCATCATGTTGCCGTTCGGCAGCACGTCGGTGACGATGGCCGCGATCGACAGCTTGATATCTTCGGTACGATCGATCTGGCCGTTGCCCTTGATCTGCGTGTTGGTATTGAGATTGGCGCTGGTCGAGCCCTTGTCCTGCCATCCAGCGACGTCCATCAGCCAGTCCAGCCCGAACTTGATCTGCGAATCGCGCGAGCGATCCGTCTTGTTGTCGAGCTTGGCCTTGTCCTGCATCGAGATGATGACAGTCACGACGTCGCCGGTGCGCCGCGCACGCGGGTCACGATAGAGATCGGTGCCATCGTCCCAGGTCGAGCGGTAGCTGACGGGCGTACGCATGCGCGGCGTCACCGGAATCGGATCGGCCTGTGTCCGCAGGCCGGTGCCGACCGGCGACAGGCGCGGACCGGTCAGGACCTCGGCGGGATCGCCGATGCATCCGGTCAGCATCAGGAGCAGCAGGATGAGGATGAGATTTTTCATCTGTTTGGTCTTCCGTCATCCACGCGACGCATGCCACCGAGCAAATCGGCGAGGTGGGCCGCGCGCGCCGTATCCATCTCGTTGAAGATCGCGCTCGAGCTTCTCGGGCTGAGCTTGGCGAGCACGGCGGCCGCCGTCTCATCCGCCATGCCGGCAATCTGCGTCGCCGCGGCATCCGGCTTCATGCGCGAATAGATCTCGACGACCTGCGCCTCGGCCTTCTTCAGGAAGTCGTCGCGCAGCGCCATCCATTTCTCGTATTCGGCGCGCTTGGCCTCGACCTCGGCGATGCGCTCGCGAAGCAGGCTCTCAGCCTTCTCCAGCTCCTTGAGCTGCCAGGCGAGCCTCGCATCGACCGCGGGATCGGCCACGTTGCTGCAGAACAGGGGGATCTCGTTGTCCGCGGACACGGCACCCTGCGGTGCCGCAGGCTTGGGCAGCGCCGTGACGCTGGCGGGCTTGGCCGGCCGCACCGGCGCGGCGGCTTGTGCCGGTGCGGGCTTTTCGGGAGCCGGCACAGCGCCCGTGGTCGCGGGCCCCGAGTCTTCGGCTGCCCACGCCGTTGCGCGGGTCGCCGCATTGTCGCTTGGGTACGACGTAACCGGCTTCTGCGAGCCAGGCGCGCGGGCGCGCGCGAAGGACAGCAGGTTGAGCGGCTTCGTCGGCTTGGCCTCATCCAGCGCCAGCACGGGCGAGGCGCCCGCGAGCGCCGCGGCCGCGACCAGCAGGAGGAGTTTGGCTTTGTGATCCAGCTTCAACATCGGGCCGCGTGCGATTCTCGGTCGAGACCTCAGCATTGAGCGACCAAGCTTGCACGACGCTTATGCATCATTGCACGATGACGTCAGCCTGGAGCGCGCCGGCCGTCTTGATCGCCTGGAGGATGGCGATGATGCCCGACGGCTTGAGACCGATCTGGTTCAGCCCGCGCACCAGGCGCTGGAGATCGACGCCGCTCAGGATGGCGACCTGCGATCCGGCCTCGTTAGCCTCGACCACGGTCTGGGGAACGACCACCGTCTGGCCCCGCGAGAACGGCGCGGGCTGCGATACGACGGGAAGCTCCGTGACCCGGACCGTCAGATTGCCGTGCGTCACCGCAACCGTCGAGATCCGCACATCGCGCCCGATCACCACCGTGCCGGTGCGCTCGTTGATCACCACTCGCGCCGGGGTATCGGGCTCGACCGTCAGCTCGCCGACTTCCGCGAGGAAGCGGACCGGCCCGACATTACGCGGCTTCGACAGCACGATGGTGCGATAGTCGCGCTCGAAGGCGATCTGCGAGCGGTAGCGGCCGCCGGCGTAGCGATTGATGGCATCGAGGATGCGCGTCGCGGTGACGAAATCGGGATTCTTGAGCTCCAGCACCAGGAACTCCATCTCGTGGAGGCTTCCCTGCACCTCGCGCTCGACCAGCGCTCCGTTCGGGATGCGTCCGGCAGTCGGCGTGCCCTGGCTGACGTTCTGGGCCTGGCCGCCCACGCTGTAGCCGGCGACCGTGACCGCGCCCTGCGCCACCGCATAGACCGCACCGTCCGCTGCGCGCAGCGACGTCATCACCAGCGTGCCGCCGAGCAGCGAGGTCGCATCGCCCATCGACGAGACCGTCACGTCCATCCGTTCGCCGGGGCCGATCGAAGGCGGCAGGTCCGCGGTCACCATCACCGCCGCGACGTTGCGCGTGCGTAGCGTGGTCGGACGGGTGGGATTGGTGGTGCTCGTGGTCTCGTTCCTGACGTTGATGCCCATGTTCTCGAGCATCGATTGCAGGGACTGTTCCGTGAACGGCGCATTACGCAGCGTGTCGCCGGTGCCGTTCAGGCCAATGACGAGACCATAGCCGACGATCTGGTTTTCGCGCAGCCCCTTGATGTCCGCGATGTCCTTGATACGGACGGCGGCCTGGGCACTGGCAGCACAGAAGAGCAGGACGAGTGCGAGCAGGACTCTGGTCATGATCCGTCCGCGACCTTGACGGTGCCGTCCGGCTGGACGATGCCCCTGATGATCACGCCGGTATCGGTGTTGCGCACCGGGATAAGCGCGCCGGCCGCGCCCGACTGCATCGCCGAGCCGTAGGTGACGATCGACAGGCCGCTGTCTTCGACGACGACCTTGACCATGGCGCCCCGCGCGACGGTCCAGGGATCTTCCACCGCGTTGCTCGGGATCGGCTGACCCGGCAGCAGCGCGCGGCGGGCCATGCGGCCGACCAGGACCTGACGTCCTTCGACGAACATGGCGACGCCGAGCACGTTCGGCGCGAAGGCGCGCTCGGTGATCATGTCGTCGCGGATCAGCTCGCCGGCACGGATCGAGACCGCCGGCACCGGAAGCCGCTTCTCCTCGGCGACGGCGAGGCGCGCCGAGGCGAGAACCAGCAGCACGGCGGCCAACCCGCGCACGATCAGGCCAACCCTGTTCAACATGGACACACCGGAACTAGCGAAGGCCCTTCGATACGGTCGAGGCCATTTCATCCGAGGCCTGGATGACCTTGGCGTTCATTTCATAGGCGCGCTGCGCCGAGATCAACTCGGTGATTTCCTTGACGGGATCGACGTTCGAGGCTTCGAGATATTGCTGGTTGATCTTGCCGTAGCCGGCATCGCCCGGCAGGCCGACGACCGGCGTGCCGGAGGCCGTGGTCTCGCGATAGAGATTGCTGCCCAGCGGCTCGAGGCCGGCCTCGTTGGCGAAGTTGGCGAGGTTGAGCTGGCCGATCTGCCGCGGATTGATTTCCGTGTCCAGCTTGGCAAACACCTGTCCGGTCTGGTTGACCGTGACCTGGACCGTTCCCTGCGGGATCGTGATCGCGGGATCGAGCAGATAGCCGTCGGTGGTGACGAGCTGGCCGTTGGCATTGGTGTTGAACGAGCCGGCGCGGGTGTACTGCACCTCGTTGTTCGGGCCCAGCACCTGGAACCAGCCGCGGCCGTTGATCGCGAGGTCGTAGGGGTTGCCGGTCTGGGTGAGCGCGCCCTGGATGTGCAGCTTGCGGATCGCCGCCGACTTGACGCCGAGGCCGAGATTCGCGCCTTCCGGGATCGGCGACGAACCGTTGACGTTGGCGACGCCCTGCATGCGGTCCATCTGGTAGAACAGATCGGTGAACTCGGCGCGCGCCCGCTTGTACGAGGTCGAGTTGATGTTGGCGATGTTGTTCGCGATGACTTCGATATTGGTCTGCTGGGCATTCATGCCCGTGGCCGCAATGGCAAGCGATTTCACTTAACCCACTCCTTCAGATCAAATCGACATCCGGACGACTTCCTGGTAGGCCTGCACGACCTTGTCGCGAACCGCGACCGCCGTCTGCAAGGCCTGCTCAGCCGACATCAGCGCTTCCACGACGCGCCGGGTCGATTCCTTACCCTGTATCGCCGAGATCGACGCCGCTTCGCCCGCCTTCAGCGTGCCGATTGCGTCCGTCGTCACCTGCTTCATCACCGACTCGAAGCCGACATCGTCGCCGGCCTGGACCGGAGCCGTCGCGGCGGGCGAGATGGCCTGCGCCTCGGTGGCGCGGGACGCCGCCTGGCCTGCGGAAATCGCGGTGGATGAGATTGCTTCAAGCATTGTCAGCCCCTCAGAAGATCGATGGACATGCCGAGCATCGACCTCACCTGTTTCACGACCTGGAGATTGGCCTCATAGGAACGGTTGACTTCCCGCATGTCGGCCATTTCGATCATCATGTTGACGTTCGGCAGCTTGACGTAGCCGGCCTTGTCGGCGGCCGGATGCCCCGGGTCGTATTCGACGCGGTAGGGCGTGGTGTCGACGCCGATTTCCTTGACCTTCGCGAGCTGCGCACCCGAGGCACGGTCCATCGCAGCGTCGAACGTGATGGTCTTGCGCTGATACGGATCGGCGCCGGCGGTGCGGCCGGTCGAGGTCGCGTTGGCGAGGTTTTCCGAGACGATGCGCATGCGCGTCGACTGCGCCTCGAGCCCGGAGCTCGCAACCGTCAGAGAGGCGCTCAGTGCGTCCAGCATGTCAGTTCACCTCAGGTTTTAACGCTCGACATGAGCATGCGGTGGAACGAGCGAACGACCGCGGAATTCATCGAATAGTCGCGGCTGACGTCGTTGCCCTTGATCATCTCCTGCTCGAGACTGACGGAGTTGCCGGAGTGAACCACTTCCCAGCTGTCTTTCTTGGCGGTCGCGCGCGTGTCGGTTTCGGCGCCGGACAGCTGCAGGTGCGACGACGATGTCGTCGCAAGCCGAACCGGCATCGTGTCGAGCACCTTGTTGAACGGCTCGACGTCGCGCGCCTTGAAGCCCGGAGTATTGGCGTTGGCGACGTTGGTCGCGATCGTCGACTGGCGAAGTTCGAGGTGACGCGCCTGCGACGATGCGAGTTCGAAGAGATAAAGCGGTCCCACGACGGCCCCATTATGATCTGTTGGGGGTAGCCTAGGGCGTTAAGCTTTCGTCAAGCTGTTGGGCGAAGCGCCATCCTCGGAAACCTACTGAACCTTCTCGGTCCGCGGTGCCTGCTTGGACTGCAGGAAGTAGATGATCTCGGCGACCGGGCGGAAGAATTCGGCCGGAATGACCTGATCGACCTGGACAGCCTCGTAGAGCGCCCGCGCCAGCGCCTTGTTCTCGATCACCGGAATCCTGTTCTGCTCGGCGACCTCGCGGATCTTCAGCGCGATCACGTCCATGCCCTTTGCCACCACGAGCGGCGCCGGGTTCTCCTCGCGCTTGTAGCGCAGCGCGATCGCGAAGTGCGTCGGGTTCGCGATCACGAGCGTGGCGCGCGAGGCGGCAGCGATCATCCGCTGCCGCGAGCGATCGCGCGCCAGCGAGCGCAGGCGGGCCTTGACCATCGGATCGCCTTCGGCCTGCTTGTGCTCGTCCTTGATCTCCTGCTTGGTCATGCGCAGCTCGCGCCGCCAATGGAAGCGCGCCCAGGCGAGGTCGATCGCGACCAGGACGATGGTCGCAATGCAGATCGCCGAGACGATCCGCATCGCGATGTTGAGGATCATCTCCGGAAGCGCCACCGGATCGGTGTACATCGCTTCGAAAGCCCTTGCTTCGGAGGAGCGCAGCACCACGGCGACGACTGCGCTGACCGAGCCGAGCTTGAACAGCGACTTGCCGAACTCGACGAGGCCCTGCGTTCCGAACAGACGGTTCCAGCCGCTGATCGGGGAGATCCGCGACAGATCCGGCGCGATGCGCTGCAGGACCAACCGCGGCGCATTCTGCAACAGCGAGGCGGCGAGGCCGAACACCATCATGATGACGACCAGCGGCACCAGGAAGCGAAGCGCCTGCAGCCCCACCACGGTGAGGAGGTTCTGGGCGTCGGCCCCGGTGCTGAGGGGAAAGCCCTCGGGATCGTCGAGCAGACCCTGCAGGGTCGGCACCAATTGCTGCACGCCCTGGCCGATCAGGAATGCCTGGATCACCATCAACGCGGCCATCGAGGCGAAGATGGACGCCTCCCGAGAGACGGGAATTTTGCCCTGCTCGACCGAATCGCGGACTTTTTTCTCGGTCGGCTCTTCTGTCTTGCTCTCCTGATCGGATGTATCTGCCATGCCCGTTCAGCGGTCAGCGGAAGACCAGCTCATCCTCCTGCTCGGGGTTGAGCTCGATTTCGCCCTTCTCCGCCAGCTCGAGCGCGAGATCAGTGATCACGCGCCGCGCCTCCAGCACGTCGCGCTGGTTCGACGGCTCGCCGATCGCGAGCTCGTGCTCGACGACGCGGCGGACGCGCGAGGCGACCGAGGACAGGATCAGCTCGCGGAAGTGCTTGTCGGTGCCCTTCAGCGCGACGACGATGCGATCGGTCGGGACCTGGTCGAAGATCATGGTGCGCGCCTTCGGCGTCAGGTTGATCACGTCGTCGAAGGTGAACAGCAGCTCCTTCAGCACTTCGGCGGACTTCGGCCGTTTCTCCGACAGGCTCTTCAGCATATCCTCGATGTGGCCGCGCTCCATCTTGTTAATGATGTCGGCGACGCGGGCATAGGTATCCGCGCCGAGGTTGCGGGCGAAGTTCAGCGTCAGGTCCTCGTGCAGCGTCTTCTCGAGCACCTTCATCGCATCGTCGGCAATCGGCTTGAGGCTGAGCACGCGCCGCATCAGCTCGTTGCGCAGGCTCGACGGCAGCTGGCTCATCACCTTTGCGGCGCAGGACGGCTTGACCTTGGACAGGATCAGGGCCGCAGTCTGCGGATGCTCCTTGGAGAGGTAGGTCGCCAGCGAGTTTTCCGACACCGACGAGACACGATCCCACACCGACCGGCTCGAATTGCCGAGCAGGTCCGTCATGATCGCCGAGACCTGATCGGCCGGAAGCACGTCGCCGAGCACCGCTTCCAGGCCGCCGAGGGTGCCGAGGATGTTCGCGCCCATGGAGAATTGCTGGGCGAACTCCTCGACGATTCCCTCGAGCTCTTGCGCCGTGATCGGCCGCAGCTCAGCCGCGGCTTTGGTAACGATGCGGATTTCCTGCGGCTCGAACTGCGAGAGCACGCTCGCGGCCGCCTGCCGGCCCATGGCCAGCAGGAGTGCCGCGACCTTTTCCGTTCCGCCCAGCGTGGCAACGCCGCGCTGTTTGATGGGAGCGACGCCGCCCTGTGCCGCCGCCATGGTTAGGTATCACCCTGCCCCAGCGGTCCGACGATCTCCGTGAGCGAGACACCGAAGCGGGAATTGTCCTCTTCGACCACGACCACCTCGCCGCGGGCGACGATGCGGCCGTTGACGACCACGTCGACGGGCTCGCCGACCCTGTGATCGAGCGGAACCACGGCGCCGCGGCCGAGCTTCATCAGATTTGCCACCGGGATCGTCGCCGAGCCGAGCACCACCTGCATGGTGACGGGAATGCGCAGGATGGCGTCGATATTGGCGAACTTGCCGCTCTCTTCCGCCGTCCGCGCGGCGATCTCCGCCAGCCGCTCCAGCGGAGACGCATCGCTCTCTCCCGATGCCGGTGCCGACTCATATTCGAAGGATTGCGCCATTTGGTATCGCCTCTTGGTATTTCCACTCCCGGAACGCCGCGGGCGCCCCGATCGTCATTGTCCGGCCGGTTCGAGCCTCAGTGCTTGTTCACGTCCGCGCCGGCAGCGGTGGCGGATGCCAGCCCGCTCCTGGCATCGAGCGCCGCGATCGCGTCGTGGGCCTGGTCGATCTTGGCGCTCAGCACGTTGGCGAGCCGCCCGAGATTTGCCGTGGAGTCATGCGCCGCATGGATCACGGTGTCGAAGGCGCCCGCCGTCTCGTGCACGATGGTCGAGAACTCGCCCTGGTAGCTGCGCAGGCGCGCCAGCTCGCGGTGCATCCGGGTCACCCGCATGCTGGTGAAGGCGAGTGCGATGAGCAGCACGGCATCAACGAGATAGGATATCATCGACGAACTCCCGTTTCTGATCCACGGGATCGGAGACCTGCATGGCGTAGTAGCCATCAAGCTGACCGATCTGACACCAGAACAGTACCTGGTTGTTGCTTTCGAGACGGGCCAGCGTGCGCGGCGTGGCTTCGAGCTCGAGCACCTGCCCGACATGGAATTTCACGACGTCGTCGAGCGATATCATCTTCTCGTCGAGCACCGCGCTCAACGTCACCTCGGTGCGGTGGACCTCGCTCTCCATCTGCTCGCGCCAGCGCGGATCGGACGCCCGGCCGTCGCTGACGACGACATGGGCGAGCTTCTGGCGCAGTGGATTGAGCGCGGAGTGCGGAATGATGAGGAACATCTGGCCGCCGCGGAACAGCGCCTGCAGCATGATGTTCGCGCAGATCGACATGTTGCCGCTGCGTCCGATGGCCAGCGACGCCATGGCCGTCTCGACCCGCTCCACGCGGAAAGTGACGTTCGAGGTGCCGGCGAAGGCGAGTTGCAGCGCCTTGGCGAAGCGTTCGAACAGGGCCTGGACCAGGCGGATCTCGATGTTCGAGAACGAGCGCTCGACGTCGAGCGGGGGTTCGGCGCCGTCCGAGCCGAACATGGCCTCGACCATGGTGAACACGAAGTCGCGGTCGAGCATGATGATGACGCGGGAGTCCCACTGCTCCGCGTAGAGAACGGCCGCGACCGCGTTGCCCTCGTAGTCCTTGACGATGTCGCCGACACGGTCGTTGCTGATGCCGTTGACGGAGAAGTAGCAGGGCGTTCCGGCCATCGGCTGCAGGCTGTCCGTGCACGATGCCGCCATGCGATCGAAGATCACATTGAGCATCGGCATGCGCTCGATCGAAATACCCGCCGCATCCAGCAGGTAGTTCGGCAGCTGCTTCCTCTGGTCGACCTCGACGTCTTCCATCGTCATGCGCGTGCAGCCTTCGGTTCAGCCTCGGAAACGACGGCCTTGGGACCTGCGATCGTCTCGTTCTCGACGACGTCGATCGACGGCCGCTCGTTGCTCGAGATCATCTTGCGGCCGTGCTCGACCGCGATCTGCGGCATGGCGCCGTTCATGAAGGCGAGCAGCGTCTGCTTGACGATGATGTAGGGCCGGCACTTCTTCTCGCGCATCATCTTGATCTTGATCGCGAAGGGCGAAAGGATGCCGTAGGACAGGAAAATGCCGGCGAAGGTGCCGACCAGCGCGGCGCCGATGAAGCCGCCGAGCAGCTTCGGCGACTGGTCGAGCGCGCCCATCGCCTTGATAACGCCGAGCACCGCGGCGACGATGCCGAGCGCCGGCATCGCCTCCGACACCGTCACCAGGGCATGGTAAGGCGCCAGCTTGCTCTTCACGATGGTATGGATTTCCTCGTCCATCAGCGCTTCGATCTCGTGCGTGCGCGCGTTGCCCATGATGATGAGGCGGACATAGTCGCAGATGAACTGGAGCAGCGAGGGGTCACCGAGCACGCTGGGGAACGCCTTGAAGATCTCGGAGGACGAGGGATCGTCGATATGCGCCTCCACCTCGTTGCGGCCCTTGCCCCTGAGCTCGCGCATCAGGGCATGCAGCGCCCCGAGCAGGTCGAGATAGTAGCGCTGTCCGGGCACCGCGTTGGTGATGGCCTGCATGCAGGCGACGCCGCTGTCCACCACCGTCTTCCACGGATTGGCCACGATGAAGGTGCCGACCGCAGTGCCGATGATGATCACGAATTCCCATGGCTGCATCAGCACGGCCAGATGCCCGCCCATGGCGGCAAATCCGCCGAGCAGCGCCGCCACCGTGATGAATATCCCCACGAAACTGCCCAACGCGCCGCTCCATCGCCGATCCCACCGGAAATATTTAGTCGGCGAGCCTTGCGCGAAGCTGGCTTCCCGCATCGTCAGCCCCGCGCAAGCAATCCGCGGCAGCTTGAGCAAAAGTCGCAATAGCGGCCACAGGGGCGCGTGCCATGCTATCCACCATCGCGGACTACACCAGACTGACCACGGACCTTGGCAAGTCGATGACCCAGGTCGCGCAGGAGCCGGACGTCAGCCGCGAGACCGATTATTTTCTCAGCCATATCGGCAATGTGAAGACGATCGACGACTTCCTGAAGGACTACCGCCTCTACTCCTATGCGATGAAGGCCTACGGCCTCAGCGACATGACCTACGCCAAGGCGTTCATGCGCAAGGTGCTGACCGAGGGCGTCTCGGACAGCGACGCCTTCGCCAACAAGCTGACCGACACCCGCTACCGGCAGTTCGCCACCGCCTTCAACTTCGCCGCCCTCGGCGACCAGGCGACCCAGACCACCGCAGCCACGACCGGCACGGCCACCCAGTACGTCACGCAGACGATGGAAGAGAAGGCCGGCGACCAGAACGAAGGCCTGCGGCTGGCGCTCTACTTCACTCGCAAGGCCTCGACGATCACCAGCGCCTACCAGATCCTCGCCGACAAGGCGATGACGCAGGTGGTGCAGACCGCCATGGGCTGGCCGGCGACCATCAGCTCGTCCGACATCGACGTCCAGGCCAAGATGATCACGGACAAGATCGATCTCGCCGACTTCCAGGACCCGGCCAAGGTCACCAAATTCGTGCAGCGCTTCGCCGCGATGTGGGACGCGACCCAGGCCCAGACCGACAATTCGACCAATCCCGCGCTGGTCCTGATCGCCGGCGCCGCGTCGTCGATCAGCCTGGACACCAACATGCTCACGACGCTTCAGAACATCAAGTTCAACAGGTAGATCATGCAATCGGCTCTCTATGTCGGCCTGTCGGCGCAGGTCGCTCTCGAAAAGCGCCTCCAGACGATCGCCAACAACGTCGCCAACGTCAACACGGCCGCTTTCCGCACCGACGTCGTGAAGTTCGAGACCGTGCTGTCCAAGGCCGGCGCGAACCCGGTCGCGTTCTCCTCGCCCGGCGACAACATCATCTCGCGCGAGCAGGGCAACATCACCGAGAGCGGCAATCCGCTCGACGTCGCCGTGGTGGGACAGGGCTGGCTCGCCTTCGCCGGCCCGAACGGCACGGTCTATACGCGTGACGGCCGGCTCCAGATCGCCGCCAACGGCGATCTCCAGACGGTGTCCGGCTTTCCCGTCGTCGACGCCGGTGGCGCGCAGATCACGCTGGACCCGAACGGCGGACCGGTCTCGATCTCGCGCAGCGGCGCGATCACCCAGGACAACAACGAGATCGGCACCATCGGCCTGTTCAACATTCCCGCCGATGCCAATCTCGAGCGCTACGGCAATTCCGGCGTCACGCCGGACCGGCCCGCGACCGCCATCGCCGACTTCTCCCGCGACGGCTTCAAGCAGGGCTATGTCGAGGGCTCCGGCGCCAATCCGATGATGGAATTGACCAAGCTGATGGCGGCCTCGCGCGCCTTCGACGGCACCAATTCGATGATCGAGGGCACCGAGAACTCGCTGCAAAACGCGATCCGGACTCTGGGCGAACCGGGCAAATAGACTAGCAAGTCAAGTGCGCCACGTGCGCAATGAGGGTGGACGGTTTCCTTGAACGCTCTTCGGCAACTCGAGTGGGCGCTGCTGGACCTTCAGCAGAGCACTCCCCTGGCCAGCGTCAGCGGCGCGATCTCCGAGATCGCGCCGACGCATTTTCGCGTCTCCGGCCTGTCGCGCTTCGTCAGGCTGGGTGAGCTGATCGGCGTCAATTCCGGCGGCAAGCCCCAGATCGGGGAAGTGGTGCGGATCGACAGCGACGGCATCATCGCCAAGCCGTTCGACCGGCAGTTCGGCGGCGGCCTCGGCTCCGTCGCCTACCGGATGCCGCCATTGTCCTTCGCGCCCGATCCGAGCTGGAAGGGCCGCGTCATCAACGCGCTCGGCGCCCCGCTGGACGGACAGGGTCCGCTCACGCCGGGATCGCGCGCCGTCTCGGCGGAAGCCGAGGCACCGTCGGCCATGAAGCGCGCGCGCGTCCACAAGCCGCTGCGCACCGGCGTGCGTGTCATCGACCTGTTTTCCCCGATCTGCGCCGGCCAGCGCGTCGGCATCTTTGCCGGCTCCGGCGTCGGCAAATCGACGCTGCTCGCCATGCTGGCCCGCAGCCAGGGCTTCGACACCGTCGTGCTGGCCCTGGTCGGCGAACGCGGCCGTGAGGTGCGCGAATTCATCGAGGACGTCCTCGGTCAAAACCGCAGCCGCGCGGTCACGATCGTATCGACCGGCGATGAAAGCCCGATGATGCGGCGGCTGGCGCCGAAGACGGCCATGGCGGTTGCCGAATATTTCCGCGATCGGGGCGAGTCGGTCCTGCTGATGGTCGATTCGATCACCCGCTTTGCCCACGCCGCCCGCGAGGTCGCACTCGCCGCCGGCGAGCCCGCCGTGGCGCGCGGCTACGCGCCGACAGTATTTACCGACCTGCCCCGCCTTCTGGAGCGCGCCGGCCCGGGCGAAGAGGGATCGGGCACGATCACCGGCATTTTCTCCGTGCTGGTCGACGGCGACGATCACAACGAGCCGATCGCCGACACCATCCGCAGCACGCTCGACGGCCACATCGTGCTTTCCAGGCACATCGCCGACCAGGCGCGCTATCCGGCCGTGGACGTGCTGGCCTCGGTCTCCCGCCTTGCCCACAACGTCTGGGACCCCGAAGAGCGCGAATTGGTGAGCAAGCTGCGCACCATGATCGCCAAATACGAGGACACGCGCGACCTGCGCCTGATGGGCGGATACCAGGCGGGGCGCGATTCGGGCCTCGACCAGGCCGTCGACATGGTGCCGCGGATCTACAGCGCGATGCGGCAGGACGCTTCGGCGCCGCCGAGCGCCGACCCCTTCCGCGAACTGCGTGACATGCTCAAGGGCGAGTAGAGCGCGCTGCGATCCGGCGGGATCGCCAGCTCGCACTAGGCCGTTGTTTGCGCGCGATCTTTCCGGCACACCGCAGCGTACTTCTACGGATCATGCGTGGGCCGGCCGAGATGGGCGCGCATCGCCCATGATGCGGCCTTGCTCATTATTTCGACAGCCGGTCACCACGTGCTGCCACGGCGCCGCGGCATGCGCGCGAACGACGGCCATCGATTCCGCGCGCGAGGCACCTCAACCGTTCGGATGAGCATGGCCGGGCGGGTGGCGGCCGAATCCGCGATTCTCCGAATCGCGCCCACAACAACCGTCACGTGTAATTCCTACGGGTTCCCTCAGGCGATTTCCCCGTAAAACCCACAAGTTGTGGATGACTCGTCGATGCGTAGTGTCCCGGTCTGCACAAGCATCGATCAATTTGCATCACCGACGGACAACAACATGTTGTGCAATCAAACCGTCGTATAGTTGCGCGCATGCTGCTGCAGGACAACGTATTGCGTTCACTATCATGTGTCCGTAAGAGCGAGATTGTCTTGAACGTTACATTCGCCTGCAACGACACCCAGTCTGCGAGAGCCTCTCTACTTGATTTTGTTGAGAAGCTCATTCATCGTTTCGGGCGGAAGATAAGAAACGTCTGCGTGTGACTTAAACTTCAGGGGCTTCGGTTGAACAATTCCGATCCATCGTCCGGCAGTGACGGCAACTCGGGCTTGCGTTCGACGGCGTCGCGGTTGGCATACCATCAGCGGCATAGTCTCTGGCGCCGGACTTCGTGGCGCCCTTCGGTCCAAACCGGACGAGCAGCAGTGCAGGCCTTCGCACAAGAGCCCGACACGACGTGCGCATCGCACATCGCCGGTCGCCAGGCTTCTTGCGGCAAATTCGTGCGTCATGGCGAAGAGCGGCTTCGGGCCGCGACACACGACATTCCCGGGGCGAGGTAGGAATCCATGCCGTTGGCAAGAGAGGCCGTCGAGCTGCTGGTTCAGGCGGCGCGGGCTTGGTATTTCGAAGGCAATCAGCATGGATTGCGCGACCGGGAATGGATGGCGCTGCGTTTCCTCGGCCGCGCCAACAGGTTTTCGCGCACACCGTCCGCGCTCGCCGGCTTCATCGGCGCCACCAGGGCGACTGCATCGCAGATCGTGAAGACGCTGGAGGGCAAGTCCTTTCTCGTGCGCAAACCCTCGCATGAGGACAAGCGTTCCGTGGTGCTTCACGTCACCGCGCAGGGCGAGAAGTGTCTCAGTCAGCACGATCCGATCAACCACGTGGTGAACGCGGTCACCTCGCTCGGGACCGACGAGTGCATTCGCTTGCGCGACTCGCTGCGGGAGATCCTCAATCACCTCGACGCTGCGCATCAACGTCTCGATGCCAGCATCTGCCGGGACTGCATGTTTCTGGCCGAGCGCGGCCCGGGCATCGGCTCGGCCGCCGCAAAGGGGCGCACAACCGCCGAGTTCATGTGCCGGTTGTATCGCGCCCCTGTTTCGCTCGAGGAGACTGAGCTGCTCTGCACCAGTTTCGAGCGCACCCGCGACCGCCCCAAGATCGAGGAGCATCTCGACCGCGCGCGCGTGGCGAGCCAAGGCTGAGGCGTGTCCCGCCTCCGGGCGGGAAAATTCGGCAAGGCCTGCGGAGAGATCCGCGGCCATGCGCGACTCACTGATATCATCGGGAAATAGCGGCACTGCACTCTGCAACGCATCGCCGGGGCACGAGAACGGCGAGTGACGGACACTCTGTCGGCTCGTCATTGCGAGCTTAGTGACTTGTCCGCCGAAGCCCTTTGGCGAAGGCGGAACCAGCCAGCCGCGATGCCGTAGGGTGGGCAAAGGCGCGAAGCGCCGTGCCCACGAATCCCGTAACGATGCGCATGATCGTGGGCACGCTCCGCTTTGCCCACCCTACGAGGCCTGAGTTTGTGGCAAGCCGCTTCCCCATCGTCATTGCGAGCGCAGCGAAGCAATCCAGAGTCTTTCCGCGGAGGGGTTCTGGATTGCTTCGCTGCGCTCGCAATGACGGAGTGGCAACACTGCAGTTCTCCGACATGCACTCGTAGGATGGGTAGAGCGAAGCGAAACCCATCACGCATCCGCTTCGCCGGAGCATGATGGGTTTCGCAAGTGCTCTACCCATCCTACGAACTCGCGGACACACCTCCGCAGTCTCGCGGCGCAATTCGCCCGAGCTTTGCCTGGTCATTCCACCCTCTCGATCCAAGAGGGCGCAGGGAAGGCCGGGTGCTGACCTCGCACCCGCGGTCCGCTGCGCGAAAGGCACACGCAGGAAGAACCGCACAGCAGCATACAGGTGGTGCCAATCACTCGGCCTTCCCTGCGCGATGGTCGGACGGCTTATGCCGTGCTCTCCCGGGAGCCGAATTCCTTCTGGCCTCCCTCACCCCAGCGAAAGTCGCCAGCGCCGCGCCGGTTGACGCGATCGCCGCCTCCGCAAGAGCTTGGCCGTAGCAACGACGGCCAGGACCACACGGTTTTGCCGTACGCGCGGTCCGCCATGTTCGCCGCGGGATTCGTCGACGTTGTGCACGTTGCCGCCGACCCCTTGGCGAGACGAACCTGTCAGCGCCGTTCGTCCGCGCGATGCATGGGGCTCACGGAGAGCAATCCGCCCTGCCCTCAAGCTCTCGCGCCCGACGCTGCCGCGTCCACCGCAAGCCCGGCTCGCGACAATGACGACCACATGATCGCCCCTCAAGGATGAGCCGGGATGGGCGAGATGTACGATAAATCCGAATTTCGGTAAAGCGGAATATTTTCGCGAAAGCGGGTTGACACAGGCGCGACACAGCCCGGTCCCGTAGCCCGGATGAGCGCAGCGACATCCGGGATCCTTCCGAGGCTGTCCCGGGTGTCGCTGCGCTCACCCGGGCTACGAAGATTTCACAACCCGGCGCGTTCGCGCGACCCAGCGGCTCTATCCAATCCGCGCGGCTTTCGGGCCAGCGGCCGCTGCTGCCATCCCCGCACGCAAAAAAACACCCGGCGGTTTCCCGCCGGGTGTTCGCTACAGTCTTTCGACCGATCTTACCAGTTGCGCTGAGCGCGGAGGAGCAGGGTGACGGTGTCCTGGTCCTTGAGCTCGTAGGTCGCAGCCGGCTTCGCAGTCGTGCCCGAGGGCGCGAGAGCAACCGCACCGGAGTACTTCTGGTCCAGATGGGTCCAGGTGAGGTCAGCCGAGAACGTCAGGTTCTTGACCGGAGTCCAGCGGGTGATGATACCCGCCTGGGCGACGGCGAAGTCGGGGTTACAGCCGGTGACACCAGCCAGGCCGCCGAAAACACCGCCGGCACCGCCTGCGCCGCAGATCGCGGTCTTGGCGAGCGAGCCGTACTGCGCCTGAGCGTAAGCGCCGTAGATCGCCGTGTTCCAGTACGGATCCCAGTTGTGGGTGTAAGCACCACGGAAGCCCCAGGTCTTGACCGTCTCTTGCGAGCTGCCGGTGATGAACACCGTGTCAGGCGCGCTGGCGAAGCCGATGCTGCCGTAGGCACCCGCAAGACCCGAGCTGCCGAACATCGAATAGGAGCTGCCCGCCAGGTTCTGGAAGTTGTAGCGGGTGGCACCGTCGGTGTAGACGCCCGAAATGTTGATCACGTCACCCGCACCGGTCGGGATGTTCTTGATCGACAGAGCGAGCTGAACAGCCCAACCCCACTTGTCGTCGGGATGGCCGGTCGTCTCGTTAGCGCCGTAATAGGCAACGTGGTTGTCATGCGCAGCAACCGACGCCTGGAACAGACCCCAAGCCTGATCGACACGCACCATGGCGACGAGGTTCGGCGAACGCGAGCCGCCGATGGCGTTGGAGCCGTAAGCGCCGCCAATGATGCCGGCCGCAGTCGCGCCCGTCATATTGAGGTTGCCAGCCTGATAATAGGCCGTGGCGTCTTCCGCCGAGAACGCCGCCGTCACGCCCTGACCGAAGTCAGCGGTGTAGGTGAACTGGGTGACACCGGTAACCGTGCCGCTGCCGCCGACGAGACCGTCGTAGTTGTTGCCGGGATAGTTGGTCCAGGGCGCGTCGAACTGCGACACGGCCTTACCCATCGTGAAGCCGGCGAACTGGATGAAGGCGTAGTACACGCCGAGCGAACCGCCCGAGGTGCCGCCGTCAGTCGGGTTGATCGACGAGCCGACGAGCGCCGGGGTCGCACCCGAGGTGTTGAGCGCCAGGGTGCTGCTGTAGGCGGTGGTGCCGGTCGCGCTGCCGGTGCCGGCGTAGTTGCCGGTGGTCCAGGAGAACACGCCGTCGAAGAAGGTACGGACAACGCCGTATTCGGTCGCGGTGCGCGTGTCGATGTTGAGATCTTCACGAGCGCGCATGGTGTAGTAGTTGGTCAGACGGTTACGGGAACCGTTGTTGCTGGAGAACTGACCGTTGTAGACCGAGTTGGTGTTCAGCGCGACTTCAGCGCGCAGATAACCGCCCAGCTTGATGCAGGTGTCGGTGCCCGGGATGTAGTAGAAGCCGGCGCCATACAGCGAGCAGATCTTCACGTACTCGACCGCCTTGGCCTTCACGGGAAGGTCGGCAGCGAACGCACCGGAAGCGGCCATCAGGCCGGCTGCCGATCCGAGAAGAAGCGTCTTCGTAAACTTCATTAGTAAACCTCCAGGTGGTCGGTTCAGGGGGCTCGGCTCCTCGCTGGAGGCCGCGTTACCCACATCAATTTCCGTTCAATTCAGGTCCGCACTGAAGGTCCGGACTGAAACGACAGCGAGGTGCCCCCCCTCCGTCGTGCTTCACGTATAGTTTATAAAAACAATCGTCTCAATTCATTGATTGGATGAAGCGATCGTTTCAAAGGAAGATGTTGCCCGCAAGCAACAGGGCGGTTTAACGACCTAAAAACTATTGAAATTACAAAGAAAAAGCCCTCAGGGGGCATCCCGAGGGCTTTCTTGGAGGTCTCACATTGCTAGCTGTCGATTTGGTCAAGAGCCGCAAACTTTGAGCCGAGAGAGACGTAACTCAATTAATTGATTTATGCAAGCGATAAACGATCAGGCGGTTTCATCGACGCGATATCGGCTCGCGAACGCCCTGCAACTTCAGCGCGTTATCTGCGAGACACCCGCAAAATATCCCGATAAAAGAGCTACTTTGACGCACCTGCCTGATTTTCCATTGCTTGCTGATTCTGGGACCACATGAGCGAGAAGCGGCTCGACAGAGCGATTACGGACTTCATCTGGAACGTCGTCGAGATCCACTCTCAGCTCGAGGACATCCACACGAGCTGGGCCGCGCTGCTGGGCATCACCGAGCCGCAGTGGCTGATCCTGATGGCCATCACGGAACTCGACGAAGGACGCGGCGTCGCCGGAATCGACATAGCGAACAAGCTGCGGATCCACCCCGCGTTCGTGACCAACCAGACCAAGACCCTCGAGAAGGCCGGGTTCCTGTCGCGGCGACCGGCAGCCGACGATGCCCGTTTCGTCCTGATGGCTCTGACGGAAAAGGCGACGACGGAAATCGAGAAGCTTTCCAAGAGAAGGCTCGCGCTGAACTCGACCATGTTCAACGAGCTCGACGAGAAGACCCTCGCCGATCTGAATGCCGCGCTTGCGACGATTGCCAAGAATGCCCGGCTGGCCGCGCGATTGCTGGCTATCGACGTCTCGTGATCCGCAGATCTTCCTGACGCAACCCAGGCGCCCCGGATGACGACGAACCACCGGCGCGCTTTGCCATGCGGTTCGGCGCGATTTCCGCCGGACCGTGCTTCCTAGAGGTAGGTTACGGGATCGAGCGGACGGCCGGCACCGAGCTTGCTGTCGAGCCAATCGAAAATAAAATCGTCCACCGCGATGAAGTTGTCGACTTCGCCCCTGGGGTAGGCGATGCGGTTCGGCACGACGACCGAGCAATCCGCTCCGGCCTGCCGATAACTGGCCTGCAGATCGAGTGCCTCTTGTTCCCGCACCATCGAGCGATCGCCAACGACGACGAGAAGCGGACAAGCGATCCGGCGCGGCGGCAACGGCGAATCCGCGGCGCTTGCGTCGTGGCCGGACTGGCCGGCGCCGGTCATCCAGCGAATCGCCGCCTGGCGCATGACCGGCGTTACAAGAGCGCCGTCGCACACGGCGGCCGATATCCGGCGGTCCAGCAGCGCGAGGCTGGAGGCATGGCGTGCGCCCGTCCCCTCACCGTAGATCGCGATCCGCTGCGAATCGACGTCCGGACGCGCATCCAGATAGTCCATCCAGCACTGAAGGATATGCTGCGGCTTTAGCAGCCGAGGAGCAGGCGAGTTCTCGGCATCGACGAGCAGCAGCGACATCTTCCGGCGCAGCGAGGCGGGCAGAAGCCTGCTCATCATCGAGGCCAGCGTGATGTTCTCGTCGGCGATGCAGATGACCGCAGGCGCGGAAGGGCCATGACGGAGCGCCGGCAGGAAGTAGCCGGTCAGCGCAGCATGATCGAAGCCTTCGAGCTCCACGCGCTCGATCGCCGGATCTGCCTCGTCCGAGAAGCTCCTCACACTCAGCTCAACCTTGTCCGCGAGGTCGCCAAGATCTCCCGGAGAAGAAAGATTTCGCGCGACTTCAAATGCGGTCAGCGAACACATCCAGGCTTCGCGTGCAATCCGGTCGGCACCGTTTGCACGCGCGAACTCAGCCGAAGTCCAATAATCTTCCGCGACCCTCAACCAGTCCGAAAGCCACAGCTGCCTGTGCGTCTCACGCGCAAGCTCCGCGACGGACAGGCTCTCGAAGAATTCGGACGCGCGTTTCCGCAAGCGTACCATACTTCCACCGGCGCCGTCGCAGGAGCCGTGAGGCCAATGATCACCTTCCATTTTATTCCCCGAACGGCGCCGTCAGCGATTGTCCAGCGCAGCGCCGTGCACGTCAGCTCGATGCGATCGCAGGCACACCTGATCGAATCCACCGGGCTTACGTGTGCGGATGCAGTCCGCCTCGGGACCCCATCCGATGATGATTCCTTTTTCACTTCGCGCGGGCGAAGGCATCGGTCCAGAAGGCGTGCATCCAGAAGACCTGGGTCCAAACGTCATGTCGCCCCGACGAGCCGGCTTCAACATCAATTCCACGCCGGCTCCAACTCAATCGTCACGTCTCAGCTCCGGTGCTGATACATAGTCTAAGACCCCGTGCCACTCTGCCATTTTTGCGGTCCTTCATTTGTATTTTTTTGTTGCGATCAATGACGAAAGTTTGGATGCCGTTTGATGACAGAACAGGCATAACCATCTCGATCCTCATCATGATTTTCTTATGGCTGAGCGAGGCATGCTGCCAATCACGATCATGCCGAGCGATGCGGCGGATTGCCGCTCGATCGATGCGAACTGTCGAGTTACGGGAAAATTGAGAACACGACTCTTCGCTCGTTGCACACCGAGGGTGTGACGACGTGCACTCGGTTCCTGATGAGTCGGGATAGACGTGACACACGACAATCCGGGCCGACCCGAACTAGCTTGCATTAAGCAACGACAGCTCTTCGCCGACCCTTGGCGTCACAATTCCGTCGTCAACGCAGGGCGGCCGCGTCAGGTTCCAACGAATCTTGTATGCATTATCCCAGTTGCCATCCCTGGCCACTTCGCCTTACATGCCGACAAACCCGCCCTGGAACCACGGCCGGGGCACAAAAATCACCGACATTTCCAAGGGACGAAACATGGCGCGTAACATATTGATTCTCGGTGCTTCCTACGGTTCCCTGCTCGGCACCAAGCTGCTGATGGCCGGGCACAATGTGACCCTGGTCTGCCGCGCCAAGACCGCCGAGCTCATCAATCGCGACGGTACAGAGGTGCGCATCAAGTTGCGCGACGAGGCGGTGCACCGGGCGATCTTCTCGCGCGACCTGCCCGGCAAGCTCGACGCGGTGACGCCGGGCGATGTCGATCTCAAGCGCTACGATCTGGTCGGCCTTGCGATGCAGGAGCCGCAATACACCAACCACACCGTGCGCGTGCTCATGGTCAAGATCGCCGCGGCGAAGCTGCCGTGCCTGTCGATCATGAACATGCCGCCGCTGCCCTATCTGAAGCGGATCCCGGCACTCGCCGACATGGATCTGGAAGAGGCCTACACCAATGCGCAGGTGTGGGAGCGGTTCGAGCCGGGCCTCGTGACGCTGTGCTCGCCCGATCCGCAGGCCTTCCGTCCGCCGGAGGAAGCCGCGAACGTGCTTCATGTCGGCCTGCCCACCAACTTCAAGGCATCGGTCTTCGCCGACGAGAAGCACAACAAGGTGCTGCGCGAGCTGGAGGCCGACATCGACGCGGTGACGCTCGACGGCCACGACGTGCCGGTGAAGCTGAAGGTGTTCGATTCGCTGTTCGTGCCGCTGGCGAAATGGTCGATGCTGCTCACCGGCAATTATCGCTGCATCACGCCGCACGAGCCGCAGTCGATCCGCGACGCCGTGCACGGCGATCTGGGCCGGTCGCAGACGATCTACGACCATGTCGACGCCATCGCCCGCCGCCTCGGCGCCGATCCGCAGGACCAGGTGCCGTTCGCGAAATACGCCAAGGCCGCGGAGAGCCTGCTGAAGCCGTCATCGGCCGCACGCGCGGTCGCGAGCGGCGCGCCCTTCATCGAGCGCGTCGATCTCCTGGTGAAGCTGATCTCGCATCAGCTCGGCGTGCCCAATCCCGAGATCGATCGCACGGTCGACACCGTGGATCAGAAGCTGAACGAGAAGATCGTGCAGGGCGGATCCGGCGCGCAGTAACGCGCCGCGTCCGACCGCCCGCCGGCGCCGGCGGTCAGGCGCTGAGGAACGACTGAAGCCAGATCAGGCCGGTCACGGCGACGAGCGTGACCGCGCCGGCGCGGCGATCCACGTCTCGGCGCCCGAGCCGACGGGCGCCGCGGCCGAGCGCAGCACCCTGCGTCACCCAACGCGCGCCCGCGATCAAAAGCGCGATCACGCCGCACCCGGGCAACAGCTCGACGCGAGCGACCGGATGGCCAACGCCGGCAGCTTCCCTCAACGCTGTTCCGAGTGTGGCGCTGGCGTCACCGCCCATCGATCACGCGATCGTGTCGCCTACGCGCAGCTCCCGCCTGCGGCTGAAAATATCACGTGTGCGTGAGAGCAACTCACATGGCCGCGTCGCATCGCATCACGATGCAGCTCAAAGCGCGGTGTTTCCGCGCGAACGGAATGAAAGCGCGGAGAATCCTTCTCTCGTCGTGCCCGCGGACACGTTCCGCCGCCGCTGCGTGATCCCTCATTTGCGCAAGGCCGCATGCACGCGTAGCGGGCAGCTCGCCTTGCCTCGCGCAATGGCGCGAGCAAGATAGTTTTCCTGATCAGTTATTTACAACTGCTTTTCCAGGCATCGATCTGCGCTGCCTGCGTTTGGGTTCCAGAAGAACAAGAGAAGAAGCAATGGACCAGGCGATGCTGAGCGTCGTCCGCGCGGTCGAGGCGGGCGCGACGACGATGAAGGGCGTCATCGACGCCACCGGCCTCTCCCGTCTCAAGATCGAACGGGCGCTGACCACGCTGGAGAAGCAGAAGCTGCTGGTCCGCGACGGCCAGGGTTTTCGGGCCACCGGCCTGCCGAAGACCGCGCGGCCCGCCCGGGAATGCGGATCGTGCAATGCCTGCTGCGATATCCTCGAAGTCGCCGGCGTCGACAAGCCGGTGAACCAGCTCTGCCGGCATTGGCAGAAGGGGACCGGATGCACCATCTACGAGCGCCGCCCGCAGATGTGCCGGTCCTTCACCTGCGCCTGGCTGCAGGGCCATCTCGACGACGACTGGTTCCCCGCGAAATCGGGCATCGTGGTGCATTTCAGCCAGGATGCGGTCAACGTCACGGTCGACGACGACTGCCCCGATCGCTGGCGCGAGGAACTCTACTTCAACAAACTCGCCGAATGGTCGCTGAACGGGATCAGGCGGATCGGAAATCGCGGCTATGCGACCCTGATTGTCTCCGGCACCGAGCGGTTCCTGCTGCTCGGACGCACCGTCGTTCCCGAGCCGACGTCGTTCGGCACCGCGTTCCTGCCCCTCACCGCCGACACCTTCGCCTTCTGGCGGGCGAGATCGCCGGAGCACCTGCTGCGCCTGCACGAGCGCATCGCCGAGATCGAGCGGATCCGGCAGGAATTCGGCTCCTGCAGCATCCCTGCGAACGAGGACGACGATCCGCAGGCCCCCTACCGGTCCGCACTTCTACGGTTGTCCGGCCACGCCTGAACGCCGCCGTGGGCAACGCCGCCTGATTCGCGCCGGAGCGCTCGACGCGCCCCGGCCGGGTTGGTAAGCCCCTGTCCGCGAATGGAAGGGCTTGAGTCGGGGACATGACGGTTGCGATCGAGATGGGGCAGACCACGGCAGGCGCCGCGGCCGCCATGGACCTCGAGGAACTCCTGGCGACCCGTCTCCTGGTGCAGGGCAATTCCGGCTCCGGCAAGTCGCATCTGCTGCGGCGCCTGCTGGAGCAGAGCGCGCCCTGGGTGCAGCAGGCCATCATCGACCCCGAAGGCGACTTCGTCACGCTGGCCGAGCGGTTCGGCCATCTCGTGATCGACGCCGAGGATCACACCGAGCGCGGCCTCCAGGTTGCCGGCGAGCGCGCGCGGCTGCATCGCGTCTCCACCGTGCTCAATCTCGAAGGCCTCGACGCCGAAAACCAGATGCGGCGCGCCGCCGCCTTCCTCGGCGGGATGTTCGACGTCGACCGCGACCATTGGTACCCGATGCTGGTGGTGGTGGACGAGGCGCAGCTGTTCGCGCCGGCGGTCGCCGGTGAAGTCTCGGACGAGGCGCGCAAGCTGTCGCTCGGCGCCATGACCAATCTGATGTGCCGCGGCCGCAAGCGCGGCCTTGCCGGCATCATCGCGACCCAGCGCCTCGCCAAGCTCGCCAAGAACGTCGCGGCGGAAGCCTCGAACTTCCTGATGGGCCGCACCTTCCTCGACATCGACATGGCGCGCGCCGCCGATCTGCTCGGCATGGAACGGCGGCAGGCCGAGGCGTTCCGCGATCTCGAACGCGGCCAGTTCATGGCGCTGGGGCCTGCGCTGTCGCGCCGGCCGCTGCGCCTGAACATCGGCCCGACCGACACCTCCCCGCGCAACTCCACACCGCGGCTGATGCCGCTGCCGGAGGCGGCGACGGAAGAGATGCGCGCCGTGATCCTGGCCGCGCCGCCGCCTGACGCCAGCCGCCCGCAGCGCCGGCCGGCGCCGGACCTGCTCGAACAGCTCCGCGCCGCCAAGGCGGCCGCGGTGCCGGAGGTTCGGCCCGAAGTGGTCGAGATACAGGTCAGCGCCGAGGAGCTCGCCGAGCGGCGCGAGCGCGTCGATCGTACGCTGCGCGCCGTGCTCGCCGAGCCCGACGCCGGTTTTCGCGCGATCGGCGTGCTCTACCAGGAATTCGTGGTCCGCTGCCGCATCGAGGGGCTCGGCTCCGCGGTGCCAGATCTCAACGAATTCCGCCGCATGCTGACGCATGCGCGCGCCGGGCTCGGCGCTGATCTTGCCGATGACGACGCCTGGCAGGAGGTGTCGCTGCGCGCCTCGATCCTGCCCGACGACATGCAGGGCGTGTTCATGATGATCGCGCGCGCGGCCAAGGAAGGCTGGCCCTGTCCCGGCGACGCCGCGATCGCCCGCGCCTACGGCTCGCATTCGCTGCGCCGGGCGCAGCGCCTGCTCGGCTACATGGAGGAGCAGGGCCTGATCGTGGTTCAGCTCGACGGCGGCGGCCGCCGGTTCGTGACACTGGTGGAGCTGGCCTGGGCAACCGCGCCGGGCGATCCCAACGGCGACGAGCAGCCGGCCGAGCCGGCCGCGAGCGCGGCCTCGGCGTAATACGAGATGGACGTCGTCATGCCCGGGCATAGCCGTCCGAAGGACGGCGTCGCTTCCGCTCGCCTATGCCCGGGCATCCACGGTCTTCGTGCCGGGAAGCAAGACGTGGATGGCCGGGTCAAGCCCGGCCATGACGTGGAGAGGTCAGCGCGCGCGGCTTCGGCGTGAGGCGTCAGGCGGCCTCAGAGCCGCCGAGATAGGCGTCGCGCACCCTGGGATCGTCCTTCAACGCGCGCGCCGAACCCGACAGCACAATCTTGCCGGTCTGCAGCACATAGGCCTCGTGTGCGATCTCGAGCGCGAGGCTGGCGTTCTGCTCGACCATGAACACCGAGACGCCCTCCTGGTTGATGGTGCGGATCAGCTCCAGCACGCGATCGACATAGAGCGGCGACAGGCCCATGGTCGGCTCGTCCATCACGATCATCCTGGGACGGCTCATCAGCGCGCGCGCCATGGCGACCATCTGCTGCTCGCCGCCGGAGAGCGAGCCCGCGCGCTGCGACAGCCGCTGGCCGAGCTTCGGGAACAGCGTCAGCATCCTGTCGAGATCCTGCGCCACCGCATCGCGGTCGTTGCGCACGAACGCGCCCATCAAAATGTTCTCGCGCACGCTCATGTCGGCGAACAGCCGGCGCGCCTCCGGCACCGAGGCGATGCCGCGGCGGACGATCTGCGGCGTGGAGAGGCCAAGCAGCGAGGCGCCGTCGAACGTGACATCGCCGGAGCGCGGCTTCACCAGGCCCAAAATGATCTTCATGGTCGTGGACTTGCCGCTGGCATTGCCGCCGAGCAGGCAGACGATGTGGCCGCGCGCGACCGTGATCGACAGGTCGAAATGCACCTGGGCCTGGCCGTAGAAGGTGTTGACGTTCGTCAGCGCCAGCAGCGGTTCGGGCGAGGAATTCGTCATGCCGCGCTCTCCTGCTCCGCCGTCCCTGATAGCCCGTGGCCGAGATAGGCCTCGATCACCTTGGGATCGGTCCGAACCTCCTCGCCCGGCCCTTCCGCGATCTTCTTGCCTTCGTCCATGACGATGACGCGGTCGGACAGGCGCATCACCATCTCCAGCTTGTGCTCGATCAGGAGGATGGTCAGCCCCTCGGCCTTCAATTCGGCGACGAGCGCCTGCATCTCCGCGGTCTCGGTCGGGTTCATGCCGGCGGTGGGCTCGTCGAGCAGCAGGAGGCGCGGCTTGAGCGCGAGCGCGCGCGCGATCTCGACACGGCGGCGGTTGGCGTAGGACAGGCTATAGGCCGGCTGGTCGATGCGCGGTAGCAGCCGCTCGCCAAAGCGGGCGAGGATGATTTTCACCTCCTCGCGCAGCCGCTCCTCCTCGGCCTTGACGCTGGAGGGGCGCAGCAGCGCGAGGCCCAATTCCAGCAGCGGGCCGATCACCGGCACGGCCGGCTTCACGGCCCGCAGCCGCGTGTGCGCGCCGATCAGGACGTTGTCCATGACGCTGAGATTGCCGAACACGCGGCCGAGCTGGAACGTGCGCGCGATGCCTTCGGCCGCAAGACGCTCCGGCGACAGGCCGGTGATGTCCTGGCCTTCGAAGTGGACAGTGCCGGCATCGGGCCGATCAAGGCCGGTCACGAGATTGAACAGCGTGGTCTTGCCGGCGCCGTTCGGGCCGATGATGCTGATCAGCTCGCCTTTGGCGAGATCGAGGTCGATGGCATCGACCGCGGTGAGGCCGCCGAAACGGCGCGTCAGGGCGCGCAGCGACAGCATGGATGTGTGCTGCTCCGCCATCAGATCGTCCCCAGCAGGCCCTGCGGCCTGAACCGCACGAGCAGCAGCAGCACAATGCCGTAGATCAGGATGCGATACTCCGCCGCGATCCGGAAGACTTCCGGCAGGCCGACCAGCGCCACCGCCCCGACGATCGCGCCGACCACGTTGCCGAGACCGCCGAGGATGACGACCGTCAGCGCCAGGATGGATTGCTGCGTGTTGAAGGTCTCGTGGTTGATGTAGGAATAGAGATGCGCGGCGATGCCGCCGCTGACGCCGGCCGCGAAGCCGCCGAAGATGAAGGCGAGCGATTTGTAGCGATTCAGGCTGAGGCCATAGGCGCGCGCGGCGATGTCGTCGTCGCGGATCGCGCGAAAGCTGCGGCCGAGATGCGACGTGAGCAACCGGCCCTGCAGCAGCGCCAGCACGGCCATCACGGCAAAGCTGAACCAGTAGATCGCGGACGGGCTGATCAGGTCATAGCCGAACAGCGACAGCGGCGGAATGCCGGAGATGCCGATCGGGCCACGCGTTACGCTCTCCCAGTTCAGGATCACCAGCGACACGATCTCGCCGATCGCCAGTGTCGCGATCGAGACATAGTGCCCGCGCAGGCGGAAGGACGGCGAGATCAGCAGCGTGCCGAGCGCAGCGCTCATCAGGCCGCCGCCGATCACCGCAAGACCGACCGGAACGTTGAGGGTCAGCGACAGCAGCGCCGACGTATAGGCGCCGATCGCGAGCAAAGCGGCGTGTCCGAGCGAGACCTGCCCCATGGTGCCCGCGACCAGCGTGAGGCTGAGGGCGAGCATGCCGAGCAGCCAGGCATTGATCAGGGTCTGGAGCACGTAGAAGGACACCGGGAAGAACGGCAGGACCGCAAAGATCACGGCGGCGACCGCAAGAGCCCAGCGCGGAATACGGACGGGGCGGCTTGGCGCAATAAAAGTCCCGGTGAGCGGCTCGGGCGGCGCCTGGCGCGCGCTGGCGAACAGGCCGTTGGGGCGCAGCACGAGCACCACGACCAGCAGCAGAAAGGCGAACAGATTGCGGTAGGAGGTGCCGAACACCGCCACGCCGTAGCTCTCGACCAGGCCCAGCAGCAGGCTGCCGATCACCGCGCCGGGCACGTTGCCGGCGCCGCCGACGACTTCGGCGACGACGCCTTTCAGCGTCGCCTGCAGGCTCATCGCGGTGTCGATCTGGTTGTAGTACATGCCGACCAGCATGCCGGAGACGCCGCCGAGCGCGGCGGCGATGCCGAACACGGCCTGATTGACCCGGTTGACGTCGACGCCCATCTGCATGGCCGCGTCGCGGTCCTGCGATGCCGCGCGCACCGCCCAGCCGAGCTTGGAGTAGCGCAGGAACACGAACAGCAGCAGCGCACTGGTGAGGCCGACACCAGCAATGAGCAGATCAAGAGGCCCGATGGTGCCGCCGCCGACCTGGAAGCGCACGTCAGGCAACTGGCTCGGCAGCGCGCGCGGATTGGGCGAGAAGGTCAGCATCACGAGCTGATCGAGCACGAAGCTGATGCCGATCGTTGCCAGCAACGGCGCGATGCGCACCGAGTTCTGCAGCGGACGCAGGCCGAACCGCTCGATGATCAGCCCGACGATCGCGGCGGCGGCCGCCACCACGATGATGGTGAGCGGCAGCGGCGTATGCAGCTGCACCACCGCGACCCAGCCGATATAGGCGCCGACCAGATAGATCGAGCCTTGCGCGAAGTTGATCAGCCGGCTGACGCCGAAGATCAGCGCAAGACCGACCGCAACGAGCGCGTAGACATTGCCGACGATCAGCCCGTTGATGGTGTAGTCGAGCCAGGAAGACACGCTGAAGCCCCGCGTCGAGAGGAAAGCGGCCGGAGCCCCCGCTCCGGCCGTCGGATCAGGTCGGCTTGCCGTCCCAGAGCGCGAACTGGCCCTTGCGCACGACCAGCTCGGCGTTCATCGCGCCCTTGACGCGGCGGGTCGCGACGTCGAACGTCGCGGTGCCGAAGATGACGCTCGGCACGTCCTTGACCTTGGTGAAGGCCTCGCGGATCGCCTTGCGATCGGTGCCGCCGATCCTCACCACCGCGGCCGCCATGTTCATGGCGTCGTAGGCGTAGGCGTTGAAAGCGTCGGGCTCCAGCCCGTTGTACTTCTTCTTGAAGCCGGAGATGAATTTCTGCACCTCGGGCCGCGGATCTTCCGGGAAGTAGCGCGTGCCGACGTGAACGTCCTCGACGGCCTCGCCGCCGAGCTCCAGGAATTTAGGCGAGTAGACCGAGCTCGCGGCGCAGATCACCTGCTTGAGCCCGACCTGGCGCGCCTGACGCGCGATCAGCGCGCCGTCGGAATAGTAGGAGATCAGGATCAGCCCGTCCGGATTGGAATCGCGGACGCGCACCAGCGTGGAGCGGAAGTCGCGCTCCTCCGCGATATAGCCCTCGGTGACCACGATCTCCGCGCCATATTCCTTGGCGGCGTTGACGAAATAGTCGCGGCTGGTGCGGCCCCAATCAGTGTTGAGATGCAGCACCGCGAGCTTCTTCAGGCCGAGCCGCCTCACCGCATAGGACGCCAGCAGCGGCTGCTCGTCGGCCTGGCTGACCGAAGTGCTCCACATGAAGTCGCCGCCCTTGGTGAAATCAGGATGCGAGTTGGTGAAGCCGAACTGCACGAGGCCCGCGCGCTGGTAGATCGGCGAGGCCGCCATCGAGGCCGGGCTGGAGAAGTCGCCGAGCTCGAGCACGATGGCGGGATTGGAGACGAATTTCTGCGCGATCGCCACCGACTGGCGCGGATCGCTCTGGCTGTCCTCGAACTGGTAGGCGAGCTTGCGGCCGTTGATGCCGCCGGCCGCCTGGATCTCGTCGAGCGCGAGGTCAAAACCCTGCTTCCACTGCGTGCCATATTGCGCATTCGGTCCCGTCAGGGGGCCGCTGACGCCGAGCAGGATCGGCTCGGAGGACTGCGCGAAAGCGCCGCGCGAAAAGGCCGCGCCCGCCATCATAGCGGCAAGCGAGCCCTTGACCAGACTACGGCGATCGATGTTGCTCATGAAAGGCTCCATCCACTCAGGTGTTGAAACAAAGCAGCAAGTCTTGTGCCGGTGAGAATGCCTATTTCGAGGGCTCTCCAAGCGACAGCATCAGCCGGTTCGCCCAGTTGAAGAACGAGGCGCCGTTGATGACGTCGACGATCTCGGCGTCGTCGAGGCCGGCGCTCCGCAGCTCCTTGATATTGTCGGGCCCGAAGGCGATCGGCGTCGCGGCCAATGCCACGGACGCCTTGACCACGGCATTCCAGCGCTCGCCGAGATCGGCCTTGACGCCCTCGTCGAGCAGCTTCTGCACATCTTCGCGGCGCTTGGAATAGGTGCTGGCGAAGCGCGCATGCACCGAGGCGCAATAGATGCAGCCGTTGTAACGCGAGGTCGCGGCGGCGGCGAGCTCGCGCTCGGCGCGCGGCAGGCCGTCGGCGACGTTGTAGAAGATGTCCTTGTCGGTCTTGGTGCGGGCTTCAAGCACTTCGGGGTCGCGCACGAGCAGGCGGAAATATTCCGACTTGGCGCGGGCGCGGTCGACCAGGCCGTTGAAATGCCGTTCGGTCAGCTCGGCCTCGGGCAGCGGGTCGATCCAGGAGACCCAGCCGAGCTCGTCCTGGGTGAAGACGACGGGCGGATTGATGGTGCTCATGATTGCTGCCTCCTAAGCGCTTGCCGCTGCGAGCGTGCGCAAGCCGCTGACGACGCGGACCTGGAACGACAGGAACGCCACGAGCTGGGAGAACGTGACGATGCCGGTGGCCGACCAGCTGGCGGCCAGCAGCGCCTTCATGTCGGCGGATGCGGCGTCGCGCGGACGGAACACCAGGAGGTGCGCATGCTCCAGCGCCGCGACGAGCCTGGTGCCGAGAACGGACTTGCTCGCCGCACTGACGCGATAGATCAGGCCGGCGGTGTTCTCGACCGACAGCGGGCCAGCCGGAAAGGAGCCATACGGACCCGAGGTCCTGCCCCGCGCGATCTCCGCGTCGTTGGCTTCAAGCAGAGCCGCGCCGTCGGGACTCGCCGCAAGCTTCTCGCGATAGAAGGTCGCAACGGGCGACTCGCCATGAAGCCCGGTGACGAAGGCCGCGACCGCGGCGCGCTCGGCGAGCGAAAAATCGCTCGCGTCGATCGGCTCGAACAAGGAGAGGTAGCTTTTCTGCGCGTTCTCGCGCGCCTGCAGGCGCCGCGCGCGGATGCCGTCCAGGGCCGAGCCCGGCGCGATGCCGGCTAGCGTGTCGATGATATCCTGTGTTGCCATCATTCAGCCTCGTGCAGTTTCATTCCGGCTAGCCCGCCAACGCCACAGCCGGCGCCGTCCGCGTCCAGCCCAGCGCCGGCGCGACCTTCTCCGCGACCAGCTCGATCGAGCGCAGCACATAGGGATGCGGCGCATCGACCGAATGGACCTGGAAGACGAGATCGGTCACCCGCTCCAGCGTCGCATCGGTGCGGAGCGAGGCGATCACCTCGTCAGCCGCGCCGACATGGGTGTCGAACGCGACGATCATCTCCTCCAGCGTCTCGCCGGGCGGAAGGTGACCGCCCTTCATGAATTGCGGCAGCGCGCGACGCAGTCCGATGTCGGCAAGACGCAATGCCTCACGATGGTCGTCGGCGACGAAGACGCTGCGCGAGGCCATGATGCGCGGCTCGCTGCCCGGCGGCAGCGCTTCGAGATAGGCGTCGATGATCGGATTCTGGATCTCGGCGAGCGTCGCCGTCGGCGCGTCCTTGGCGCGCGGCTGGGTGCGCGAGAGCAGGAGGCCGTCGCCGGCCTTGCCGGCGCGGGCGCCGCCGGCAACGGAGAATGTCGCCTGCCAGATGCGCTTGTCCAGTTGCGGCCGCTGCGGATAGAGCGTGTCGCCGCCGTCGAGCTGCTTGCCGGTCAGCGCCTTGCGGACGATGTCCAGATTGCGGGCAAAGATCTCGTTGCGCTGGGCGCCGTCGAGGCCGAAGGCGGCGAAGGCCGACGGATTGCCGCCGGTGCCGACACCGAGCTCGAAACGGCCGTTGCAGAGGAGGTCGAGCACCGCGGCGTCCTCGGCCACCCTCACCGCACTCTCCAGCGGCAGCGTGACGATGCCGGTGCCGAGGCGGATGCGCGAGGTCTGGGCGGCGACATAGCCGAGGAAGGTGAAGGGCGACGGCAGGCCGCCCTCGCGCTCATGGAAATGATGCTGCGCGATCCAAGCGGAATCGAGCCCAGCCTTCTCGGTGCGCACGATCTGCTCGGCGGCGAAGCGATAGCGGTCCGCCGGCGGCGCCTCGTCGAGAAGCCGCGTGAAGAAGCCCAGGCGTTTCAGGTTTGCAAAGCGTTTCATACGACCCCTGTCGGGCGAGGATGGCCACGCCCCCGATGATGTCGGTTGCCGCAGCTCCAGACAAGCGGGCATTGCGCAAGGCTCATGCGCACGGCTGCCCGCCGGATCGCCCTGGACGTCAGGCAGGCAGGCTGCCTACCAGCTCGGCAGCACCGCGCCCTTGAACTTGGTCAGGACGAACTCCTTGACCTCGGGTGTGTGGTAGCTGTCGACCAGGATCTTGACCCAGGGCTTGTCCTTGTCGGCGGTGCGCACCGCGATCAGGTTGACGTAGGGGCCCTTCGGGTCCTCGCGCAGGATGGGATCCTTGACCGGGTCGAGGCCCGCCTGGGTTGCATAATTGGTGTTGATCGCGGCTGCGTCGACATCGTCGAGCGCGCGCGGGGCCTGCGCCGCATCGACCTCGATGAACTTCAGCTTCTTGGGATTCTCGGTGATGTCGAGCACCGTCGGCCTGAAGCCGGTGCCGTCCTTCAGCTTGATGATGCCCTTGTCGCGCAGCAGCAGCAGAACGCGGCCGCCATTGGTCGGATCGTTGGGAATCGAGACCTTGCCGCCCTCGGGGATGTCGGCAAAGGCCTTGTGCTTCTTCGAATAGACGCCGATCGGGAAGTTCACGGTCAGGCCGACGGCCTCGATCTTGTAACCGCGGTCGGCCTTCTGGTTGTCGAGGTAAGGCTGGTTCTGGAACGAATTGGCCTGGATCTCGCCGGCATCGAGCGCGGCGTTCGGCACAACGTAGTCGGAGAACTCGAGGAGCTGGATGTCGAGCCCCTGCTTGGCGGCGATCGGCTTCACCGCTTCCAGGATCTGCGCATGCGGCCCCGGGGTCACGCCGATCTTGATGGTCTCGGCCGCGGCTGCGGCGGACCATGCGGCGAGCACGGCCGAGAGGATCAGGGGGAGGCGAAACGACATCTTGGTCTCCACGGGTCTGCAACGATGAATGGAACCGTATTCGCTTCTCTGCCGGGCGAAATCAATGAAATGGAAATCCATATTGGCTGCCCGGGCAAGCGAGCCTTTCTCCGTTCGGCTTGAAACGGGAAACGAATTCGCGGCGAAGGCTGCCCCCGGCCAAGCGTGAGGTGTATCACGGCACAGCGGCGCGCCGGGAGCGAAATTGGCGGCACCATCAGCCAGGAGAGCAGCCATGACCGCCCTCACCGCGCCGAAGCTCGCAGCCCGGAACCGCCTCGAATGCTTTGCGCTCTACGCCATGTTCCAGGGCGTGCCACTCTATTCCAGCGTCGTCCTCATGATGAAGCTCGTGGCGGCCTCCGAGATCGTTGGGGAACGCTATGGCGCCGCCATCTTCATCGTGCTGGCTGCGGTCTTCCACGGGCTGGCGATGATCTGGCTTGCGCCGAAATTCCCGCGCTTCTTCCGGCACAACAACGCGCCCGCCTTCGGCGATGCCACGTTGTCCTTCACCGGAAAGGTCTCGCGCTGGCTGGCTGAGCCGAAGACGGCGGTGGAGCTGCTGACGAATGTGATGTTGATGTCGGTGCTGGCGATCGGCGTCGCCAGCATCAGGTGATCACTCGGTCCGCCAGGTCGACGGCGACAGCATGATCAGGACACAGATCGCGGCATAGGCGGCCATCGACAACGTGACCATGGTGGCGAGCCCCGCCATGCCCGCGCCAAAGCTTGCCACCGCAATCCAGCCACCGCCGGCCGCGATCAGGATGCGTGCGAAGGAGGACGCCAGCGGACCCATGGCGCGGCCGGTGCCTTGCACGGCGAAGGAGCTGACAAAACCGAAGCCGAGTGCAGCGTAGGCCGGCGCGACGATGCGCAAATAGGTCATGCCCTCGCCCACCACCGCGACGTCATGGCTGAACAGATTCAGCCAGGCGGTCGGAAAGATCGCGACGAAGAGCCCGATCGCCCCAGTCATGACCATGCCGACGACACCGCTGATCCAGCCGATCTTCCGCGCCCGCGCCGTCTGCCCGGCGCCCATGTTGACGCCGACCATGGTCAGCGTCGCCGTGCTGATGCCGAACAGCAGCGGGATCATGATGTAGTCGAGCCGTGAGGCGATGCCGTAGCCGGCGAGCGCGGCAGTGCCGAACAGGCCGACCGCGCCGGTGACGAGGATGACGGTGAGATTGGTGAGCACCGCGTTGAACGCGGTGGGAATACCGACCTTCAGCATGTCGGCGAAGATCTTGGCGCGGAGCGGCACGAGATGCAGCTTCAGGCCGGTCGCGCCCGAGGCCATGTAGCGCAGCAGGAACAGCATCGCCGCACCGTAATAGAGGCCGAAGGCGACACCGGCACCGCCGATGCCGAGCCGCGGGATCGGCCCGAACCCGAAGATCAGCGCGGGCGAGACCGGGATGGTCACGATCGCGCCGACCAGCGTCACCAGCGCGGGCACCCTGACATTTCCGGAGCCGCGCAGCGCCGCCGCCTGGAGGTTGACGATCCACACCGGAATGGCGCCGGCGAACAGATAGTTCGAATAGGTGGTCGCGGCCGCGAGCGCGCCGTCGGTGCCGCCGAGGGCGCGATAGAGATGCGGACCGCCTAAAATCACGCCCAGCGTAAAGATGCCGCCGGCAATGATCGCCAGCACCACGGCGTGAAGCAGCGCCGCCTCGGCATCGTCCCGGCGGCCGGCCCCCACCGCGCGCGCCACTGAGGAGGCAACGCCGGAGCCGAACCCGCCATTCGACATCATGGTCATCAGCATGAAGATCGGGAACACCAGCGCAGCGCCCGCCAGCGCATCGGTGCCGAGAAAGCCAACATAATAGGCCTCGGCGATATTGACCGCGGTTTGCGCCACCAGGACGGTCACCGTCGGGGCCGCAAGCCGAAGCAATGTCGGCAGGATCGGTGCTGTCAGCAGCGCGGTCCGCCTCTGTTCGGCCGCGGTCGGAGCTGCCTGCGCCGCCGGGCGGAGCGGAGCCGCGGTGCGGGCCTTGATCGGCGCGGCGGACGGAGCCGGCGCGGTAGCATCTTCGACTGACATGGGTACGGCCCCGCGGTTCCCTGAGGGGGCGGCCCACCGACAGCCCTCTTTGCATTATGACCATAATGTATTATTATGATCGTAATGCAATAGCCCCCTGCTCACGATTTTGTTGGCGGGGGCGCCGGACCGACCGGCACGGAGGCGGAATTGGCGCGCTACGACAAGGGACACCGGGACACGACGCGGCGGCACATTCTCGACGTCGCCTCCGCGCAGTTCCGCGAGAGCGGCATCGCCGCCGTAGGCCTTGCCGGCATCATGTCGGCGGCCGGCCTGACCAACGGCGCCTTCTACACGCATTTCGAATCCAAGGAGGATCTGGTGCGCGCGGTGCTGCTGGATGCGCTGGAACGGCGCGAGCAGCGGCACAAGGACAATCTCAAGAACGGCGTCGCGCTGGAGACCACGATCCGCGACTATCTCTCGCCGCGCCATCGCGACCATGCGGCGACCGGCTGCCCGACCGCGGCGCTGGCGTCGGAGATCGCGCGGCATCCCAAATCGACACGCGAGGCCTTCACCGGAAAGATGTCCGACATTCTCGCGCTGATGGCTGCGCAGATGCCGAGCGGATCGGCTGCGGAGCGCCGGCGGCGCGCGCTGTCCGCCTATGCGACCATGGTCGGCGCGCTGCAATTGTCGCGCGCCGTGAGCGACAGGCAATTGTCGGAGGAGATTCTGGAGAATGCGGTCGAGGCTTCGCTCACGCTTGCGAAGGGGCTGTGACGCGTACGGGCTCAACGGCCCCGGTCATCTTGAGGCTGCCCAAGCGCAGCCATTTCAAGTGTGGCCATTTCCAGGCCACGGCAATGAATCTGTCGCCGGAGCAACACTAGGAAACTTGATGCGTTCGCGCCGGCCGGGTTAGCGTTGCCCCGCGGCCTTACAACTTCCCCAAGTTCGTCTAGATCGCACTGGACCGCCGTCTGAAGGTTTCGGCCGGCGGTCCAGTCCAGCCGCCGGGTATGGTTTGAGCATGATCTTTTCGGAAAACCGCTGGGCACTTTTCCGGATCATGCTTTAGACGATGCCGCTCTGCCGAAGCGCCGCGATCGCAGCGCCGTCATAGCCGAGTTCGGCGAGGACGCGATCGGTATGCTCGCCGAGCGTCGGCGGGCGCGAGGCGATTTCACCCGGCGTTTCCGACAGGCGCACGGCGGCGCGCATCACCGGTGCAGGCTTGGGCAGGCCCGGATAGTCGATGTCCTGCATGAAGCCGGCGGCGCGGATATGCGGATGATCGAGCGCCTGTTGCGGGCTCAGCACGGGCCCGGTCGGGATCATCGCCTTGCCCAGCGTGTCCACGGCCTCCTGCGTGGTGCGCTCGGCGCACCAGCGCGCCATCCGCTCGCTGATGACGGCGCCGTTGTTGCCCCGGCTGATGTCGTCGGCAAAGCGCGGATCGTTCAGCCACTGCTCTTCCTCCCCCATCAGCCTGGCCCAGCGCTTGAACAGCGGATGGCCCGTGACCTGGCACAGGACCCAGCCGTCCTTGGTGCGGTAGATGTCGGCGGGCGCCGCGGTCTGGCCGAGATTGCCGGTCGGAACGCGGTTGACGTTGATCACCGCCTGCTCGATCAGCGTGGCATTGGTGAAGGACAAAGCGGTGGCGAGCAGCGCGCCCTCGACGATCTGCCCGCGACCGGACTTGCCGCGCTCGATCAGCGCGGCGAGCGTTCCGAACGCGCAATGCAGCGCGGTTCCAAAATCGACCCAGTTCACCGCGGCGCGGTAAGGCGGATCGCCCGCGCCCGTCATGTAGACCGAGCCCGACATGACCTGGCCGACGCCGTCGAAGCCGACACGGTCGGACCAGGGCCCCGGCCCGCCGAATGCGGTCGCCGTCGTCAGGATGATGTCCGGCTTGATCGCCTTCAGGGAATCATAGTCGAGCTTCATCGCGCGCAGGGTCTGCGGCGGCAGATTGGCGACGACGACGTCCGCGGTCGCGATCAGGCGGCGCATCACCTCCTGCCCTTCCGGCTTCATCGGATCGAGCGTGATGCACTTCTTGTTGCGGTTGATCTGCAGGAACAGCGCGCCTTCGCCGCCCTCACCGACCGGCGCCACGAAGCGGTCCTCGCTGCCGTCGCGCTTCTCCACGCGAATGACCTCGGCGCCGAATTCGGCCAGCAGGGTCGCGCAATAGGGCCCCGCGATGTAGCGCCCGAAATCGAGGACGCGCACGCCTTCCAGAACTCCCCCCATAGGTCCTTCCCTTGATGTCTTTTGCCCAGATTACAGGGACTGGTTGCCGCGGCAAGGTGGCGATAAGGCGTGATGCCCGCCCTCAAGATGTGATCGCGAACTTGTTTCGGCGGACGGAAATTCTGCTCTAGTATGGGTTGTCCGTCCCCCAAGCGAGAAGCGCACAGCCATGCCGCAACAATTCGATCGATCCGCAGAAGATCTCGGCAACGCGATTCATTTCGAGCACGTCAACATCCAGGTCCCGGACCAGCGCCTAGCGACATTATTCTACGTCACGGGACTGGGGCTCACCCGCGATCCCTATCTGATGGTGTCCGACACCAACATGTGGATCAACGCCGGACGGAGCCAGTTTCACCTGCCGAGCGGCAGGCCGCAGGTGCTGCGCGGCCATACCGGCCTCGTCATCGAAGGGCGCGAGGCGTTGCTGACGCGGCTGGCATCGGTCGCGAAGAAGCTCGAAGGCACGGCCTTCACCTTCGCCGAGCACAACGACCATGTCGAAGCGGTCTGCCCGTGGGGCAACCGCATGCGCGTGTACGAGCCGGACGCGGCGCGCTTCGGCCGCATCACGCTCGGCATTCCCTATGTCGAGTTCGACGTTCCGGTCGGAACGGCGCCGGCGATCTGCGCCTTCTATCCGGAAGTTATGGGCATGCCTGCGGCCTTGCGGAATGGCGACGGCGCCGTCGCCGCCGTGCAGACGGGCCGCGACCAGCACCTGCTGTTCCGCGAGACCGACTGGCCGCCGGGCGACTATGACGGGCATCATGTGCAGATGTACATCACCGACTTCTCCGGCCCGTACCGCAAGCTGCTCGCGCGCAATCTGGTCTCGCGCGAGGACAATCAATATCAGTACCGGTTCTGCGACATCGTCGATCTCGACAGCGGCAAACCGCTGTTCACGGTCGAGCACGAGGTGCGCAGCGCGACCCATCCGATGTTCATGCGGCCGATGGTCAACCGCAATCCTGTCGTCAACAACCGCAACTACGCGTATAGCCACGATCAGATATCGTGGGCGATGGGGCCGGATCAGTACGATGGATAGCGCGTTGCGGAATTCCGATCCGGCCGCAGCTCACGGAACATCACCGGTTGCTTGCAACGCACCCGGCATGCGCCGCGCCGCGCGGGGCGCCATGCGGCGATGGACCGCCACCGAGACCAGCCACGCGATCACGAACAGCGCGATTACGGCGAGGCCGACATGTGCGAGCGAGTCGTTGAGGGCCTCGACCAGCGACCACGGCCCGCCCGACAGGCCGAGCCGGTCCGCGATCAGGCCGAGCGCCTCGATGCCGCCGATCAGCAGCGCGACCGCGACGGAGGCGCCGGTGATGGTGAGGTTGTACCAGAGCTTGCGATAGGGATCGACGAAGGCCCAGCGATAGGCGCTGACCATCAGCGCGGAATCGGCGGTGTCGACCAGCGCCATGCCGGCGGCGAACAGCGCGGGGAAGACCAGCACATGCAGAAGCGAGACGCCGCGCGCGGCCTCGGTGGCGGAGAGGCCGAGCAGGCCGATCTCGGTCGCGGTGTCGAAACCGAGCCCGAACAGCAGTCCGAGCGGATACATGTGCCAGGGTTTTGTGACCAGGCGAAACATCGGACCTAGCAGGCGCGCCATGAATCCGCGCGAAGCGAGCAGCGACTCGAGCTGCGCGGCGTCATGGATGCCTTGCTCGCGCACCTCGCTCAGGATCCGCCACAGGCCGACGAAGATGGCGAGGTTGATGGCCGCGATCACCAGCAGGAACAGCGCCGACACCGAGGTGCCGATCAGGGAGCCGATCTCCTTGAGCAGGCTGTCGCCGCCGAGGGTGACGACGCCGAGCGCGAGCAGCATGGTCGCGACCAGCACGACAGTGGAATGTCCGAGCGCGAAATAGAGGCCGACGCTGCGCGGCGTATCGCCCGCCTGCATCAGCTTGCGCACGACATTGTCGATCGCGGCGATATGGTCGGCATCGACGGCGTGGCGCAGGCCGAACACCCAGGCCAGCAGCGCCGTCGCCATCACGGTCGGCCGGTCGCCGAACGCCGCGAAGGCGAAGGCCCAGGCCGCGACATTGGCGGCGATCAGCCCCCCGAACAGCACGACCGAGCCGGGCTCGAACGCCTGCCCTCCGACTTTACCTGACCGAACCACGCCATCTCTCCAAGTATGAGGATCATAACAATCCATCATACTGGCGGGCAAGAGCCGGGCCATGTTTGCCGGACGCATCCGGTGGGCCGGGAACGCGCAGCTCGTGGAACGGGACGTCCATTGTGCGGGATCGCGCCGTGGCTCTGCCCATTCCTGTCCGCCGGGCGGCGGCGAATTGTCTGCGCTCAGGAAGCTCCCTGCTTCTGTTGCGCCGTCTACTTGACCGGACTTGCGAGCGTTTCGTAGCGATCGCGCAGCTCGACGCGCCGTTTGACGGAAGCGGCCTCGGCGACGGCGAGGGTCGCGATCAGGCTGCGTGCGCCGTCCTCGACCGGCTGCAGGGACTGCGCCTTGCCGCGGATGATTTCGCGGAAATGATCGAGCTGGGCGACATAGGGATCGAGCGAATTGGCGTGAATGCGCTGCGCCTGGATCGGCTCGTTCCAGCTCTGCGCATCGCCTGTCTGCGACCATTGCACGAGGGCCGGAAACTCGATCGAACCGCGGCGGCCGAGGAAGCGGTAGCTGCTCTCGCCGCTGAACGGAAATTCGGGGGCTTCGCCGAGCCCCTGCTCGGACGTCCAGGGCGAGACGGCGCTGTCGCTGATGAAAAAGGTGCCAAGCGCGCCGCTGTCGAACTCGATCAGCGCCGCAGCGGTGTCCTCGACCGCAAAGCCGCGCTGACGGTTCGACGCGATCGCTTCCACCGCGACGATCTCGCCCACCGTGAAACGCAGGAAATCGATCTCATGTATGAGGTTGATCAGGATCGGACCGCCGCCGGCCTGCGAGCGCCATGGCGCAATCTCGAAATAGGCAGCCGGCTTGTGCGTGGCCCAGATCGCCGATACCCCCACGACATCGCCGATCCGCCGTTCTCCGAGCACCGCGCGGAGCGTCCTGACCTGCTGATGGTGGCGGCGGTGATGCCCGACCAGCGACTGGATGCCCGCCTTGCGCACCTCCGCGATCAGGTCCGCCGCGGCGTCGAGCGTATCGGTGACCGGCTTCTCGATGAGGATGTGAATGCCGCGCCGGGCGCAGGCGATGCCCTGTTCGGCATGAAGCTGGTTGGGCGAGGCGATGATCACCGCTTCCGGCCGCGCCTCGTCGAGCAGCTTCCGGTAGTCGGCGAAGACAGGGGTTTTGGGATAATCGGCGACGACCCGCTCGACGTTCACGTCCGCGATGCCCACGAGGTCATAGTCGGTTCGCTCGGCCAGCTTGGCGAGATGCTTTCGCCCGATCAGTCCCGCGCCGATCACGCCGATGGTGATGTTCTTCATCTCAGGCATTCCGTGTCTGGATTGCGCCGCCGCCCTGGCGGCCATGATGTGACCTTGACGAACCGCGCGGCCGATGATCGAGCAACCGCCTTGCGGCATTGAACGCCGTGGCGAGCCGGGTCCGCACCGCCAATGCCGGCAGCGGCATCTCGACGCTGATCGTCGCGTCCGCCGGTAGCGCGTCCAGCAACGCGCCGAGCGGCAAGGCCCCCTCGCCCGGCGGCAAGCGGCCTTCGCGCGCCTCGGCGATGATTGCCGCGTCGTCCGCGGGCACCCGCGCAACAGCGTCGCAGATCTGCGCGGCACGCAGATGATGCGCGGGGATATGGATCAGATCGTCCGGTTGGCCGCCGGAGCGATGGAGATGCAGCGCATCGACAAGAATAGCGCCATTCGCCCTTCCGGCGTCGCTCACGATCGCTTCGGCACGCCGCAGCGAGCCGATCGCGCGCCAGCGCATGAATTCCAGATCGACACGCAGACCGAATTGCCGCGCGAGGTCACAGAGCTCGGCGAAATTCGCGGTCAAACGGCCGGCATCGTCGTCGTCTCCCGATGCCGTCACCGCCACCGCGCCGAGATCGGCCGCTGCCTCGAAGATCCCCGCGAGCGCCGGAATGTCCACGCCGGGCGCAAGCTGGACGAACTCGATCTCGTTCAGTCGCACCCCCTCGCTGGCAAGCAGTCGCTTGAGAGAGCGGTGCGCATCTGTTCCCGCCCGCGTCGGATAGGCCGGCCCGCCGACGGTCGTCGGGATCACGCGCAGGCCGATGAAGCTGAAACCGGCGCGCGCCGCCTCGGGCACGAGCGCTCCGGGCGCAAGATCCAATGCCGTCAGATGAGCAAGGCCGAGATCGATCACGATTAATTATCCAATAGGATAATTACAATTAACCCGCGGGATAATTGCTGTCAAGCACCGCCGATTGCGCTATGGATGAGGGACCAGCAGGCCTGGCTGGACGCAGAGGACCGAACCGCCGGATGAGAACCAAGGAAAAGCGAGCCGCCGAGGATACGAAGCAGCCGCCGGTGCGGCGGCGCGACCGGGAGCGCACCATGCGCGAGATCCTGGAGATCGCGTTCGCGGAATTCGCCGAGAACGGCCTCGCGGGCGGCAATACCGACGCCATCGCCGCGCGTGCCAACGTCACCAAGCGGCTGATCTTCTATTACTTCAATACCAAGGAGGAGCTGTTCACGGCCGTGCTCGAAATGGCCTATGCGAAGATGCGCATCGCCGAGCAGGACCTCCACCTCGAAGCGCTCGAGCCCGAGGCCGCGATCCGCAGGCTGGCCGAGTTCACCTTCGATTTCGACCAGGCCAACCCGGAATATGTCCGGCTGGTCACGATCGAGAACATCCATCGCGGCCGGCATATCCGCGCCAGCAAGAAGCTCAAGGAGATGACGCGGCCGATCATCAGCCAGATCGCCGCGGTGTTGGACAGGGGCGTTGGCGCCGGCGTGATCAGGCCCGGCATCGATCCGGTCGAACTGCACATGTCGCTGAACGCACTATGTTTCTTCTCGGTCGCGAACCGGCATACGTTCGAAGCTCAATTCGCGGTGGACATGTCCTCGCAAAAGGCCAAGGCACAGCGGCGGGTCGAGATCGCGGACCTGCTCTGGCGCTACGTGCGGAACGACCAGGGGGCGGCAAAGAGCGCCGCCTCGAAGCCTTGACCGGGCGGCGGCCGGCGTCGTGAGGCGCGGCCTTCGCCATTTCGCCGCAGGCTTCCTCCTTGACTCCACGACATCAGACGTCCTGAGCTAGGGTGCACGCAACTTGCATGCCGGTGACGACGTTTCCGTGTGAAGGTGGAGGCCCCGATGAACGAGCATGACATCCGCAACCTGGTGGCGGAGGTGAAGGACGGCACGCTCTCCCGGCGCGCATTCATCCGGACGATGGCGGCGGTCGGGATCGCAGCCCCGGTCGCCGGCCAGATCCTGCTCTGGAACGACGTGGCCATGGCGGACGCCACGCTTCCCTACAAGCCGACCAAGGCCGGCGGCGGCGGCGCGCTCAAGATGCTGCTCTGGCAGGCGCCCACGCTGCTCAATCCGCATTTCGCACTCGGCACCAAGGACCAGATCGCCTCGCGCATCTTCTTCGAGCCGCTCGCCGGCTGGGACAAGGAGGGCAACCTCATCCCCTGCCTTGCCGCAGAGGTTCCAACCAAGGCGAACGGCGGCCTCGCGGCCGACGGCATGAGCGTGATCTGGAAGCTGAAGCAGGGCGTCAGGTGGCATGACGGCAAGCCCTTCACCGCCGACGACGTCGTCTTCACCTGGCAATACGCCGCGGATCTGGCAACGGCGGCCTACACCACAGGCTCCTACAAGGACCTCAAGGTCGAGAAGATCGACGATCATACCGTCAAGGTGATCTTCAAGGCGCCGACGCCGTTCTGGGCCGACCCGTTCGTCGGCTCGGTCGGCCAGATCCTGCCGAAGCATCATTTCGGCGACTATGTCGGCGCAAAGTCACGCGAAGCTCCCGGCAACCTGAAGCCGGTCGGCACCGGCCCCTACAAATTCGTCGAGTTCAAGCCGGGCGACCTGATCAAGGCTGAACGCAACACCGACTACCACATCAAGAACCAGCCGCATTTCGACATGGTCGAGATCAAGGGCGGCGGCGACGCGGTCTCTGCGGCGCGCGCGGTGCTGCAGACCGGCGAATACGACTTCGCCTGGAACATGCAGGTGGAAGAAGAGGTCCTCAAGCGCATGGAGGCGGGCGGCAAGGGCAAGCTCGACATCACGCCTTCCGGAAATGTCGAGTTCATCATCCTCAATACGACGGACCCCTGGACCGAGGTCGACGGCGAGCGTTCGAGCGTCAAGACCAAGCATCCGACGCTGTCCGATCCCGCCGTCCGCCGCGCGATCAATCTCCTGATCGACCGCGATTCGATCCAGAAGTTCATCTACGGGCGCGGCGCCATCGCGACCGCGAGCTTCGTCAACGCGCCGAAGCAGTTCAAATCCCCGAAGCTGAAATACGAGTTCGACATCGACAAGGCCAACAAGATCCTCGACGAGGCCGGCTGGGTCAGGAATGGGGAGGGCTTCCGCGAGAAGGACGGCAAGAAGCTCAAATACGTGTTCCAGACCTCGACCAACGCCCCGCGGCAGAAGACGCAGGCGATCATCAAGCAGGCCTGCCAGAAGGCCGGCATCGACATCGAGATCAAGGCGGTCACCGCGTCGGTGTTCTTCTCCTCCGACGTCGGCAATCCCGACACCTATTCGAAGTTCTACGCCGACATGGAGATGTACAACACGACGCAGCCGCAGCCCGATCCGGAGCGTCTACTGAACCAGTGCGTGTCCTGGGAGATCGCCACCAAGGACAACAAATGGCTCGGCCGCAACAATTCGCGCTATTCCGATCCCGAGGCCGACAAGGCCTACAAGGCCGCCCAGAACGAGCTCGACCCGGTCAAGCGCGCCGCGCTCTTGATCAAGGTCGACGAGACCTTCTGCGGAGCCAACGTGTTCCTGCCGCTGCTCTCGCGCCACATCGTCAACGCGAGCGTCAACAGCCTGATGATCGATATCTCGGGCTGGGACACCATCACGTGGAATCTGGCGAGCTGGTATCGGGTCTGAGGGAGCGGCGCGACCAACGCTCGCTCATCATTGATCCCGAGGGGCGGACGGCGGCCGTCCGATCCCTTTCAGGTCTACGAGACCGTTTCCCCTGGGAACCGGTCCATCGATGCATAATGCGCGGCCCCTGCGGCGACGATCCTGCAGAAATTCAGGGTGAAGCGACCGTAGAGGGCGCCTGACCCGGGTTCCGAGGATGCGAAGCGGTAGGATGTGCCGAGACCGCGGGCGATCTCGAACACGCCCATGACCTCGTAGTGCGTCATCGCCGAGTGAATGCCGAGCAGCGACAGCAGCAGGGCTGGAATTCCGACGCTGGTCACGACGGCCTCGCCTCGGGGCGCGGCAGCGGCAGGAATTGCGCGAGATGGGCGCTCCTCCACTGATAGGGCGTGTCGCCGGCGAAGCGCTTGAACACCGTCGTGAAATGAGCCTGGGTCTGGAATCCGACGGTCAGGGCGACGTCGACGAGCGAGGTGTCGGCCCGCTGCAGCAATTCCTGGGCACGCTCGATCCGCCGCTTCAGCAGATAGTCGTGCGGCCGCATGCCGACGGCCGCCCGGAACTGCGCGGCGAAGTGCATCCGGCTGAGACCGGCAACGGCGGCCAGATGCTGCAGGGTGACCTTCGCTTCCAGATTGTCGTCGATATACTGCATGACGCGCTTGAGGCGCCATTTCTGCAGCGACCGCACCGCCCGCCCGGTCTGCCCTTCGCGATCGCCCTCGACCGGCTCGAACTCACCCGGGCCGGCCACCGCCCGACGGCTGGCCTTGCGGGTCAGCATGGCCAGACGCAGCGCGTCGACAAGAATGGCGGAGTGGGGATGGCGCATGGCCTTGGTGGCCGCGAGCGCATCCGAGAGGCGCCGCATCACGGGGTCCGTGATCTCCTCGGCATCCGTGCCCTGGTCGGACTTGGCGGACGCGCAGGCAAGACGCTTCGCGGACACCCTGAAGCTCGGCTCGATATCGGCCGATCCGCGCACGTCCCGCGCGGGCGGCTCGATCGCCAGCGCGACATCCAGATGCACCAGGGAGACCGTGACGGCCTCCTCGCCGGAGCGCGGCGGTCGCCGCGATGACCGCAGCTGCGGGCCGGCGATCGACGAGGCGTCGATTGCGGCGGCGACATGATCGTTGACGTTTTGCGGGTATGACATCAGCAGCGACATCGTCGAACCTCCTTATCCCAGTTCGCAGCGGCATTGCCTGGTCGGCTTGTCCGAATGCGATGGGAGCAGAGTAGTTCGGCGATCCGCGCGCTCCATTCTACGCGCGGGTGCACGGATAAGGTCTCGGGTTAGCCGCGTAATACCTAGGTATGATCGCCGCGCCGCCGCCGGGTCGGAGCGCGAGCGGAACACCTCGCCTGCATGCACGAACACGTGAGCACGGTGGCACGGCGCGCCTGCGGTAAGTTGACGCGCCCGCGACCGGCAAGATCACCGAATTGCCCGGTTCGGCCGCAGAATCGCGCCGCCGGCCTCGCGCCGAATTCAACTTCCCACGAGTTCTTCCACGAGAGCACGAAAATCACCGGGGCGCATATTGTGGACGCGATCAAATCGCGGCATCAACGCCGCTGCGATGAGACGAAACACCGCCTGCGACGATGACAAATCTTGATCGGCCCACGGGCTCATCCATGAGCCGCGCCGGCTTGCGGTTCTGGTCCGCCGTCCTCGCCCTCGCGGTCTTCATGGTCGACGTGCTGACGCCGCTCGAGGGCGCGGTCGCGGTGCTCTATGTCGTCGCGATCCTGCTTGCGGCGAGGACGAACCGGCGCAACGACATCGTCGTCGCCGCAACCGGCTGCATCGTCCTGACCGTCGCCGCTTATCTGACGTCGCACGATCTGCAGACGATCGCCTCGCCTGCCCTTCGCGCAGTGGTGAGCCTTGCGGCCATCGGGATCACGACGCTGCTGGTGCTGCAGAATCACGCGGCGACGACGCGTCTTGCGGCGCAGGCGCGCCTGCTCAATCTCTCGCATGACATGATCTTCGTCAGGGATCGCGGCGGCGTGATCACGTTCTGGAACAAGACGGCGGAACAGACCTACGGCTGGACGGCCGACGAGGCGGTCGGGCAACTCGCCGACAAGCTGCTGCGAACCAGCTATTCCGAACGGCGGGAGGCCATCGAAGCCGGCCTGCTCGAAACCGGGCGATGGGAAGGCAGGGTGGAGCAGCGGACGAAGGCCGGCGCCGTGCTCACCGTGGATGCCCGATGGGCCCTGCAGCACAACCATCTCGGCAAGCCGGTCGGGGTGCTCGAAACGCACACCGACGTCACCGATCGCGTCGCGGCACACAATGCGCTGGTGCAGAGCGAGCAGCGATACCGCCGCATGTTCGACGCCAGCCGGATCGGCGTCGTCGAGGAAGACTGGAGCGGACTGCGGGCGGCGCTGGATGCGCTGCCGGCGCAAGGGGCGGAGCTGCGCGATTATATGGCGCGGCATCCCGATTTCGTCCGCCAGGCCCGCGGGCTCGCCAGGATCATCGACGTCAATCCGGCGCTGCAGAAAATGGCGGGAGCAGCCAGCGCTGCCGCCTTCATTGAGAACGTGGACAAGCTGCTGGGCGAGAACGACCGCAGTTTCCTCGATGCGCTGGTCGCCTTCGCACAGGGCGAGCGCTTCCACGAAGGCGAGACCGAGCTGGTGCGTCTCGACGGACGCAAGGTGCCCGTCCTGTTCACGATCACCTTTTCGCCGCGGTCCGACGAAGATCATGACGTGCTCGTCTTCGTCATCGACATCACCGAGCGCAGGCAGGCGCAGGACGCGCTGCTGGCGGCGCAGGCCGAGCTCGCCCATGCGGCGCGCGTCGCCACCCTCGGCGAACTCAGCGCATCCATCGCGCACGAGGTGAACCAGCCGCTGGCCGCGATCGTCACCAGCGGCGAGGCCGGCTTGCGCTGGCTGCGGCGCGACATCCCCGATCTCAAGGAGGTTGCGACGACGATCGGCCATGTCGTTGCCCAGGGCCGCCGCGCCAGCGAGATCGTGACCCGCATCCGCACCTTCCTGAAGAACGACCCGCCCCAGCAGGGTGTGCTGCGCATCGGCGAGATCATCGAGGAGGCAACCGAACTGGTCGCGCGCGAACTCGCCAAGGACGACGTCGCCCTCGTCGTCGAGACGGAGCCCGACCTGCCGCCGGTGCGCGGCGACCGGGTTCAGCTGCAACAGGTTCTGGTCAATCTTCTGATCAATGCCGGCCAGGCCATGTCGGGCCGGCCCGGTTCCCGCACCATCATGCTGCGCGCCGGCACCGTGAACGGCAAAATGCTGGGGATCTCGGTGCAGGACAGCGGCCCGGGCATCCAGCCGGATGATCTGCCGCGCCTGTTCGACCCGTTCTTCACGACGAAGGATGGCGGAATGGGCATGGGACTTGCGATCTGCCGAACGACGGTGGAAGCTCACGGCGGCCGGTTGTCGGTGGCGAGCACCCCGGGCTCGGGAGCGACATTCCACCTGACACTGCCATACAGCCAAGAACACGCTTTGCCATGACACGACCAAACCAGGCCCAACCGCCGGCGCAACCCTCAAGCTCGACCGTCATCATCGTCGATGACGATGCCGGGATCCGCACCTCGCTCGACAGCCTGTTCCGGTCCGTCGGCCTCGAGACGCGGCTGTTCGGCTCGCCGGCCGAGCTGCTCGGCGGCTCGCTGCCCGACGGCCCCGGCTGTATCGTGCTGGACGTCCGCCTTCCGGGCGTGAGCGGGCTCGATCTGCAGGGCCAGCTCGTCCGGCAGGGCATCAGCTATCCGATCATCTTCATGACCGGCCACGGCGACATTCCGATGTCGGTGCGCGCCATGAAGGCCGGCGCCGTCGATTTCCTCTCCAAGCCGTTCCGCGACCAGGACATGCTCGATGCCGTCACGGCGGCGCTCGAGCGCGATGCGCTGCACCGCGCCGAAGCCGCGACCAAGGACGACATCCGCGCCCAGTACGAGACCCTGACGGCGCGAGAGCGCGAGGTGATGGGCCATGTCACCGCCGGGCTGATGAACAAGCAGGTCGCCGCCCTGATCGGCCTCAGCGAGATCACGGTCAAGATCCACCGCGGGAACGTCATGCGCAAGATGGGGGTCCGGTCGCTGGCCGACCTCGTTCGCAAGGCCGAGGCGCTCGGGGTCTCCCAAACCCGAAGGACTACGGACCAAACCTGAGTATAATTTCGGCGGGCCCGCCCCCGGGTGCATATGGCATCATCGGCCGCGCAAACGGGAGATGTCCTCCCTGCCTTGCGGAACACCGCGGTCAGGATTGTGCGCGAATGGCCCAGAACCCCGTGATTGCGATCGTGGACGACGACGAAGGCGTTCGCACCTCGCTTGCGAGCCTGGTCCGCTCGCTCGGCTACGAGGCCCAGGCCTACGAGTCCGGCGTCGACTTCCTGCAGCATGCGCCGGGCGACGATCCGGCTTGCATGATCGCCGACATCCAGATGCCGGTGATCACCGGTGATGAACTGCAGGCACAGTTGATCGCCTCCGGCCGCCGCTTCCCGATCATCTTCATGACCGCATTTCCGAGCGAACTCGTGCGCCAGCGCGTGATGGCGGCCGGTGCGCATTGCTATCTCGGCAAGCCCTCCAGCGGCGACGAGATCATCCGCTCGCTCGAGGCCGCGTTGGCCGGCCACGGCCCATCCTGATCCCTCTGCCCCGCCGCTCGCGCGGCACCGTCGTTCCCAACCAGCCGTGCATTCCGGCAACAGGGTTGGTGGACCGGAAATACCGGCAGCCCAGGCAAACCTCATAGTCGGCGTCGATTTTATCGACATCGGCCGGGCCGCACGCCCTGCCGAAACGGATGAGGCACGATTGCCAGTGAACGCCGCCAGTACTGCCGCGCCGCGCCCGCTGGTCTTTGCCGGATTCCCCGCGAGTTCCTGGGCCTTCGCGTTGCGCGTATGGCTGGCGATGCTTGTCGCGCTCTATGTCAGCTTCTGGCTCGAGCTCGATTCACCGTCGTCGTCCGCCCTCACCGTGGGTGTCCTTGCACTCCCGACACGCGCCCAGGGCATGGAGAAGGCCGGCTACCGGCTGCTGGCGACCGTCATCGGCGTCGTGGCATCCATCGCGATCGCGGGCACGTTTTCCCAGACCGACGGTCTCCTGCTCGCCGTGCTCGGCATCTGCGTCGGGCTTTGCACCTATGTGGCCGGGATGCTGGACGGCAACCGCGCCTATGCGGCGGCACTGTGCTGCATCACCGTCGCCCTGGTCGCCATCGAGCAGATCGACACGCCACTGCAGGTGTTCCAGACCGGCGTCGCGCGCGGCGCCGCTATCGGCATCGGCGTCATTGCCGTGGCCCTCGTGAACGAGGTTCTGGCCGCGCCGAACTACCATCCGGTGCTGGCAAATCGCATCGAGACGCTGCACCGCCGGGTCACGGACCTCGCACAAGGTGCCGAGCCTGCCTCGGCGCCGGCTGCCGCGAGCCTGTTGCACGACATCGCGGCACTGCGTCCGGAGATTCGCACGCTGGCGACGGAAGCGAGCATCGGGGCGGCAAGAACCGAGGCTGCGCGCTCCGCGCTGGTCGAGATCGTCAATGCGCTCTCACTCGGCCGCATGCTTGCCGCACTCCCCGCCGTCTCCCCGGATACAGCCGGGCTGGTCGCGATGGCCCGATCCTGGCTCCGTACTGAAATCGGCCGAACGAACGCGGAAAACCGCGACAGCCTCGATGCGCTCCGCGAAGGGACGCGGCCGTCTCATGCGTGGCATGCGCCACTCTATCGTTCTCGCCGCATCGCGACGGAAGCCGCCGCACGGGCCGCGATCTCGTTCACGCTGATCGCGCTGTTCTTCGTGCTGACGGGCTGGCCGACCACCGAGCTATGCCTGGCGCTGGTCGCGGTGATCCTCGCCCTGGGCTCGACGACGCCCGCGCCACGCAGCTTCACGCTGGTGGCGGTGATGGCATTGCCGATCGCCTGCGTGCTGGCGGGCATCCTGAAATATGTCGTGTTCAACGGTGTGTCCGAGTTTCAGCTGCTGGCGATCGGCCTTGCGCCCGTCGTCATTGGCCTTGCGCTGCTGATCACGCTGCCGAACCCGATGCTGTCGTCGCTCGGCCGCCTCGTCCTGGTGTTCACGATCGCCGTCCTCGCACCGACCAATCCGCAGAGCTACGACCCCGAGGTGTTTCTGGTGACGAGCTTCTTCGCCTGCATGTCGGCGGTGCTCTCCTTCGCGGCGCAGATGCTGCTGCCGCCACTCCCGGGCGACCGCAAGATCCGGTTCCTGCTGGGAGAGGCGCGGCGCGAACTGGACCACCTCGGGAGCGGACGAACCCGGCACCTCGCGCCGGAAGAAGCCGCGTTTCGCGACGCGGCGCGGATCGAGCAGATCCTGACCGCAAATGGCGCCTCGCCTCTCGATGGCAAGATCACGGCCGAAACGATGCGCTATTTCGACCAGGCTGAAGCCTTGCGGCGTTGCCACGCCGAGCTCGACCGGCTGCAACACGGTCCGCTCGCCGGAACGGCGCAAGAGGCGGAAAGGGCCCTCGCGCAGCGGAACGGCGGCGCAATCCTCGCGGCTGCCGAGGCGCTGCGCCTGGCGGCGGCGCGAAGCAGACTGTCCGCCGATGCGGCCATCGCCATGCTGATTCCGGCGAGCAGCGCATTCGCACCGTCACAGACGTCGGGCCGAGGCGAACAGCCATGACGAATACCTATCGGGAGCTCGTCATTGGCGGCGTGCTCATCGCCCCCATCGTCGCCTATGCGGCGATTGCGCTGATGGCGTTCCTGCTGCTCCGCCCGCTGCTGCGCTTCGTCGGATTCGCAAAATTGTTCAGCAACCCGTCGCTGGCCGAGCTCAGTCTCTACGTCGCGATGTTCGGCCTGCTCGCACTGTTGGTCTAGGGAGAAAAAAATCATGGACGCCGCCCTGCCCAGGGACGCCGCCGCGGCCCACGGCGAACCGTCAACCGAAGTTCAGGCCGATGCCGCCGACAACGAGAACGGCCAGGGCATGCCCGAGTCCGTTGCGCGCGACACCGGCGATCGCGTGAGGGAAAACGTCAGGCCCCAGGGACCGGCCACATATTCCTCAAGACCGCTGCGCGAGGTGTTCACCCGTTTCATCGGCGCGGCCGCCAAGCATCTTGCGACCCTCGGCATCGCCTTGATCGCGATCCTGATAGCCGTCGCGACCTGGCAGCATTACGTCACCGCGCCCTGGACGCGGAACGGCAGCGTGCGTGTGCAGGTCGCCAACGTCGCGCCGCAGGTTGCGGGCAAGATCGTGGAGCTGCGTGTGGCCGACAACCAGTTCGTCCACAAGGGCGACGTCCTCTACGTGATCGATCCGTTCGACTTCGAGGTGGCCGTCCGCGTCGGCAAGGCGCAGGTCGACCAGCGGGCCGCCGACCTCGTGGTCAAGCAGGCCGAGTTCGACCGGCGCCAGCACCTGTCCGATCTTGCGACGACACCCGAAGAGCAGCAGATCTTTGCGGGCAATGCGGCGCAGGCCAAAGCCGCCTATGAGGCGGCGACGCATCAGCTCGCGCAGGCGCAGCTGAACCTGAAGCGCACCAGCGTGGTCAGTCCGGTTGACGGCTACGTCACCAACCTCCTGCTGCGCGCGGGCGACTATGCCGTCACCGGCGTCAGCAACGTCTCCGTCATCGACTCCAACAGCTTCTGGATCGACGGCTATTTCGAGGAGACGAAGATGGCGCGCGTCTGCATCGGTGATCGTGCCGAAGCGCAGCTGGTCGGTTATCCCAGGCCAATCCTCGGACATGTGAAGACCGTCACGCGCGGCATCAGCGTGTCGAACGCTGCCACGGGTACGCAGGGCCTGCCCAATGTCGATCCGATCTACACCTGGGTGCGGCTGGCACAGCGCGTGCCGGTGCGCCTCGCCATCGACACGGTGCCGCCCGATGTGCCGCTCGTCTCCGGCATGACGGCGACGGTGACGATCCGGCAGCCGTCCGCGGTGGGTGGCCAGACCTTGTTCGACCGGTTCCGCGCCATCTTCGTCGAACCCGTCTCCGATCTGCTCGGCGCAGGACGCCCGCCCCGTCCGGATTGCCTGCAGGCGACGTCGCAACAGCGCCCGGAAGTTGAAACGCTTCCCTATACACGCGAGCCCGCGGTTCCGCCGGCAGAGAAGATCGCACCCGGCCTCACGCCCGGAATCGATGCCTCGCCGCGTCTGCCCTGAAGCCGGCCAATCCACCTGACTGGGGCGAGAGACATCCCGTGTCTCGCCGGTCCGCGTCGCGCACTAACACGCGCGCTCGCTCCAAGTGCTTGATCGCCTTGGTCCAATCGGAGCGTTTGCGACACCCGGTCGCACCATGTTGCGCTTGCAACATCTAACACCCTTTAAGCATCCGTAACGAGCCTTGCGACGGCTTCAGACTTATCGTTCGAACATCAGCCAATTGCATTCTGCACGCCAATGACGGCAGCAGAATCCAGGATACGGGACAAACGATGTTCACTGATCTGCAAGCGGCCGGCGCCTGGTCGCCCTCTCAACCCACCCGTCACGAAGTCGATGCCCCGAGGGAAGCGCGCGCACTTCCTTGCGAGCGAAGATGGCGTCAGCCCGGCCAGATTGCGGGCACTGCCGCCGAGGACATCACGATGTCGCGCTGGATCTGCACGCAAACAGGCATACGGCAGGACGAAGCGACGACGCCGGCCGACCGCTACTTCCTCGCCATCGCCTTGACGACAACCCGCCTCAAGCTGAGCAGAGGCCGGCACATCATCTACGACGGCATCATGCCGGCAGGCACGCTGTATGTCGGCGCACCGTCGCAGCAGCTCCGTGCGCAGTTCTGCGCGCCGTACGATTTCCTGCACTTCCACCCCTCCGCGAGCATCTATTTTCCATGCGCGCGGCCCGGAGCGGATTTTGCCGCGTCCGAGTTCCTCAACGACCTCATCCTGCTCCGCGATCCCTTCGCCGAGCAGCTCGCGAAGGCACTCACCGAACACGGCGAACTGGCTGATCGGGAATTTGCCCGCTGCATCGGCCGGACATTGGCGATGCACGTTGCCAGGCACGAGCGTCCGCATACGAAGGTCAACGCGCTGGCGAAATGGCGGCTGCGGCGCGTCGAGGACTATGTCGGGTCACATTTCGAGCGCTGCATCAGCCTGTCCCAACTGGCCAAGGTCGCAGGACTGTCGCGGATGCACTTTGCGGCGCAGTTTCGCGTCGCGACCGGCTACCGGCCGCGCGAGTACCTGCTGCACGAGCGCGTCGAGCGCGCGAAATCGCTGCTGTCGGGTTCGGACACGCCGCTGGCCGAGGTGGCGCTGACCGTCGGCTTCTGCACGCAGGCGCATTTCTCGACCGTCTTCAAGCGGATGACGGGCGACACGCCCGCGCGCTGGCGGAGCGCCATGCGGAACGCGTCAGCTTCGTCCGGTGTCGCCGACGGCGATCCTCACGTCGAGACGCAAGGCCTGTCCCGCGTGTTGGGCGCGGACCTCTCGTGAATCATGCGAAATGAGAAACAGCAGGGCTTCGTGAAATACTCCTGCTCCGGGATCGGCGATGGTGTGCGTGTTACGTGACTGAGACCCCCAAGTCACGGCTCGAGCCTTCCTCCTCCCTGGGCATACGAGCATTTCAGGGGCCGTCCTTCCCCAAAGGACGGCCCCTTTTTTTCGCCACCACAACGCAATCGACTGTATCGTCCGTCGGGGCTTGCCGGCGCTAGGAACCGAGGTGACGCGTGAGCCAGGCGCGGACGCCCTGAAGGCTCCTGAAATCGTCCAGGGAATGCGCTGGAAGCTTGGGCGCGATGTGGGCGGCCATGCCGCTCAGTGCAGGTCCCGGACCAAGCTCGAGAAACCCGGTTGCATCCGCTTCGACACAGGCTTGCAGGCAATCGGCCCATTGCACGGTCTGTGAGATCTGTGCGGCAAGCTTGTCGAGACCGGTCTCGCGCGAGAGGACAGGAGCCGCATCGATTCCGCACAGAATGCGCGCACCAGTCCGCGGCGGGAACGACACCGGCACCTGGTTCAAGGCTTCGCGAAATGCGACAGACGCTGCAGCGAGCCGCGGCGTGTGGGAGGCAACCTCGACCGGCAGGGCGACGATCCTTGCGGCGTGCATCGCGCGCACCTCTGCTGCGATGCCGTCCAGCGCGTCACGGCCGCCACCGACGACGAAGGCATCGCCGGGATTGATGATGGCGATCGCAGCGCCGTAGCGCTCGCAAAGGCGCGTGACCTGTTTCCGCGCAAGACCGCGGACGAAGATCAGCCCATCGCCGGCATGCGTCGCCGCATCCATGATCTCTGCGCGGCGCGCGACGAGGTCGAGCGTAGGGATCGCGTCGAACAGGCCACCGACGCCCCAGGCCGCGACCTCGCCAACGCTGTAGCCGGCAACGATGACACCATCTGGAATGACATCACCGAGCGCGGCTGCCGCGGCGAGCGCCTGAAGCGTGCACAGAATCTGGCCGGCGCGGTTGCGATGCAGGGCCTCGTCCGGTTCTGCGCGGACGAACTCGCGCGGGTCCCTGCCGAGCAATGTCGCAGCATGTGCAAACAGTGGCGCGGCCTCCGGCGCATCGCCGGTGAGCTCGAACATCTCCCGGTGCTGCCTGCCTTGTCCCGAGCACAGAATCGCAAGCGTCATGGTCTGTGCCTAACCAGGAAAGAGCGTCGCGATCGCAATCGCGAGCGGCACGATGCTGAAACCGGTGCTGGCGATGACCATGGAGCCGACCGTCGCCGAGTCCAGCCGGTAATTGACGGCAAACAGGATGCCGAAGAAGCCCGAGGGCAACGCCGCGAGCAGGATGGTCGTCTTCGCGACATCGGGCGTGAGGTGAAAGGCGTAGACGATCGCGACGGCCAGTAGCGGACGCATGACGTCGGCTGCTGCCGTTGCGGCAACCACCCGCCAATCGAGGCGAAGCGACTGGGCCGACAGGACGAGACCGGTCAGGAACAGGGCGACACCTGCAGCCGCGTTCCCGATCAGGGTGAGACAGGCGTGCACAAGGGCATTGAGGTGCAGGTCGAACAGCGAGAAGGCGACGCCGAGCGCGGGCGCCCACACCACCGGCTTCACCAGCGCGCGCCGCACCGCCGTCAGAACCGGCTGCGACGGCGCATCGGCGCCGCGGAGCTTGGCGATGCTCATCTCCACAATCACGAGGGTCAGGGGGCTGACCAGGATCGAGCCGGTGGCGAGCGCGACGGCGACCGGGACGACGCCGGCCGGCCCGAGCACGGTCGACAGGATCGGCAGGCCGACGCCGGCAAGATTTGGGAAACCGACCGTCAGGGCCTGCACCGAGGCGTCGGACCGCGTCACCGCAAAGAAGCTGCGCTCGAACCAGTACCAGCCGAGATAGATGACCAGCATCGTCACGCCGAACACCAGGAAGACGGGCGCCTGCCCGGTGATCCCCTCGCGCGGAGCCGATGCAGTCGCGGCGAACAGCGAGGCCGGCAGAGCGAAATCCATCACGAGGGCATTAAGGCCTTCGACGTGGTTGTTGTCGACGATGCGGGCCTTGCCTGCAACGAACCCCAGCAGCAGGACGAAGAACACCGGTACCAGCGCCATCAGGATCACGCCGGACGTCATGGGCCCGGACTTTCACAGGCATCGACGAAGAGCGTCATCGCCAGCAAATCGGCCGACCCGCCCGGACTGAGACGACGGGCGACGAAGCCATCATGGATCGACTGCGCGCGGGCACGCCAGCCGGATGCGCGGACGCCGCCCGAAGCGATGAAGCCGCGCGCCGTATCCCGCGCGAAGCAAAGCCCGTCGAGCCCACCGCGGTGCAGGAGATTGGTGTCTTCGACGGAGGCAATCAGGGCGAAGCACGCCTCGACCCGTGCGGCCTCCGCATCATCAGGCACGACAAGTGCCGCGCGCCGCAAGGCCGGCAGACCGATCCGGTAGACACTCGGAAATCCGCTCGCAGCCTCGAGGCGTGCACCGCCGGCGCGAAAGCGCCGACGGGCCGCGCTGCCATGGCTGTGCAGCAGCACCGGCCCGTCGAGGATGCTCTCGCCCCAGAGGCGCATCACGACAGTGCCGAGGGATAGTTTGGGATCGACCAGTCCGCCGGCTCGCGCGCCGGCCGCCGCGCACAGCAGACCGAGGCCGAAGATCGCGCCGCGATGCGTGTTGACGCCAGAGGTCGCCGCAAGCATCGCGCGCTCCGCCTCCAGGCCGATGATCCGCAGCCGCCCCATGCCGGAGCCGAGCGCGCCCGCATCCGCGAGACTCTGGAGATAAGGCCTGATCGCAGCGGCGCTGCGGCGGAACGTGCCGGCATCCATGTCGTCGTGACTGCCGTTGTCGATATGGCTCACCAGCCCCGGCTTCGGCCAGGTTTCCAGCTCCTCGACGAGGCAACCGGCGGCGACGGCGCCGATCGCGGAGACCTCTCGCGCAATGCCCGCCCGGCGCTGAACAGGCCGTTCGAAATGTCGTGCAGCCGCGGCGGTCATGATCCCTTCGCTCCCGCAATGAATCGATCCCGGTCGAGCAGGACCACGCTCTCGATGCTCTTGACTAGCAGCTCGCGCGCGCCGCCGTGGAATTCGCGCCAGTTCACCGCGGCACCGTCGGCACCCATCAGCTCGCCATCGAGCCGCATCGGCGCATCGCTCTCGATCGCGGCAAGATCGGCGACGAGACGATCCAGATCGGTTTCGAAGCGAGTCTCGAACAGGAGGTCGAGATCCGAGCCTGGGGTGACGTAGCCAAGCCCGGTCAGTGCCTCCCATGCGAGGCTGCCGAACACGCGCACATGCACTGAATGGCGCAGCGCGAGTGCGTCGATCCGGTCGAGCGTCGGGCGCCAGCTTGGCGGAGCGCACGCACGCGCCTGTCTCAGCGACGGCGGCCTCGCAACCCTGACGATGTCGTCGAGGCCGGCGAGAAGGGAGAGCCGCTTCTTGCCGGCAGAGGGAGGCAACGGCAGGCCCAACGCGAGGCCGGTTGCCTCGGATGGCAGTGGGCGCCGCCTGACTGTCGGCCATCCCAGCTCCGCCCAGTGCAGCACGAGCGGATCGCAGGCGAGATCGCCATGCGGATCGAGCATCGCGCGCCATCCTTCCGGACGGACAAAGACGAGGTCGTGACGGCCGGCGGACCGCTCAGCGTGCTTGCATGGCGAGGTCACGAACGCGCTCCGCGATATCGGCGGCCTTCAGCCGGCCACCACGCGCCTTGCCGAGCGCATCCCGTGTGTCCCGCACGGCCGGCATATCGGCCAGCAGCGCCTCCAGCTGATCGGCGAGTGAGCCGCCGTGGCTCCATGTCATGTGGACGGCGCCCATCTGCGCGAGATTGGACAAGCCCGGAGCGAACACCGGCGTCGACTTCGCCTTCTCTTCCAGCGCTTCCATCGACAGCTTGGTGACCTTCGCCATCGACGGCAGGTCCATCACCGCGGGATCGGCGCCGGGCAGTCCGACCAGGACGCGGGTTGCAAGGCCCGTCGCCAGCAGCGCGCCCGCGGCCGAGTGACCGTAGAGCAGGCCGATGGTCGGGCGGCCATTGATGTCCGCATGAATCAGCACCTTGGCCAGATGCGCGAGGAATTCGTTGAGCCCGAGCAGCTCGTCGCGCTTGCTCATGCGCTGGCTGTCGCTGTCGACCAGCACCAGGATCGGGCCGCTGTCGCGGCCGATCGACCTCAGGACATGGCCGGACAACCGGATCGCCTCGTCGACGCCCAGCGCAGTCCGGCCCGCGACACCGAGCACGAGCATGCTGGCGCCGGATCGGAGCGTCGCCGAGCCGAGCAGGACGCCCTTGTCGTTCCTGACCTCATGCCCATCAGGGAAGAGCGAAGAAAGAATCTCATCGAGCGTCACGGCTGGTCCTCCCGATCCTGTCGGCGAGCGCAATGAACTGATCGGCCGGCAGCTCCGGAACTGTCTCGGCATGCGCGATGCCTTCGGCCGTCCAGATGTCGACGGCATCCTGACAGGCGCCGTAGCGGCGCAACCGGTCGGCAAGCCGATCCTGCTCGGCCGTCAGCTTGTCGAGACCGAAAGGTCCGACCAGGCCGAGCAGCGCCAGCGCGGCCTCGCGGAAATCCTGCACATTGTCATCGGCAAAGACGTCGGCGGCGCCGAGCAGCCGGCGATGCTTGCCGCCCATGGTGCGCCAGACCAGCGCACGGTCGCGCGAGTCGAACTCCTCGACGCCGCGATTGGTCTCGATCACCTCGGGGCCGGACACCGCGATGCGCCCGGGCTCGGAGACGGCGAGTGCCGAGCAGCAGCCCGCGATCAGGCCGCCGCCGCCATAGCACCCGGACCTGCCGCCGATCAGGCCGATCACCTTGACGCCGGCGGCGCGTGCTTCCATCACCGCGCGCATGATCTCGGCGATGGCGAGCTCGCCGGCATTGGCTTCCTGCAGCCGCACACCGCCGGTGTCGAACAGGATCAGGACGGGAGTCGAGCCAATCTCGCGCGCCGCGCGGAGCAGCCCCGTCAATTTGGCGCCGTGCACCTCACCGAAGGCGCCGCCCATGAAGCGGCCCTCCTGCGCGGCGACGAACACCGGCGATCCGTCGAGGCGGCCGTGACCGACGACGATGCCGTCGTCGAACTGCTCGGGCAGATCGAAAATCTTCAGATGAGGACTGACCTCGCGCTGCTCCGGGCCGATGAACTCGACAAAGCTGCCGGCATCGAGCAGCAGCTCCAAACGCGTGCGGGCCGACGCCTCGTAGAAGCTGGTGCTGCGGGCGCGCTCGGCCGGTGTGATCTCCTTGAGCGGCGCGGTCATTGGCCGTCCTCCGCGATCAATCGCACCGCCTGCGCCAGCCGCAGCGAGACCGTATCTGGGCGCGCGCCGCCGTCGTTGATCGAGAATCTCAGCCCGCCCGGCGAATGGCGCTCGACGAAATCGCCGATCACCGCGGTCCACACCTCGCCGAACCCGACCGCAGCGGTCTTGATGTCGATGGCACATTCGGTATCCGGCAGGACGCGCTCCACCAGGACTTCCAGATTGCCCGAGGCGACCACGCCGACGATCGCGCTCGCCCTGCTGCCGCCGGCCCGCGCGCTGACGCTGTGCTGAAACCTGAGATCTTCCATGGCCCGTCCTCACCAGTTCCTGAACTTCGACGGCGGCGAATAGAGCCCGCCCGACCAGCGCACGAGATCCTTGATCGAGCGCGCCGCCAGCATGCTGCGGTCCGCATCGAGCGGATTGATGCCGAGATCCTCGGGGCGGCGGATCACACCGCGCTCGCGCAGTCGCGCGACCATGCCGTGGTCCCGGCGGCGGCCGACATCGGTGTAGCCCGCGACGCCGCGGATGGCCTGCTCGCGCTCCTGCGCCGTGCGGCACAGCAGGAGGTTGGCCACACCCTCCTCGGTGACGATGTGCGTGACGTCGTCGCCATAGATCATGATCGGCGCGAGATCGAGGTTCAGCTTCTCCGCAAGCTCGATGGCGTCGAGCTTCTCGACGAACAGCGGCACGTTCTTGTCCCCGAACGTCTCACCGATCTGCACGACCAGCTTGCGGCCGCGGCGCATCAAGGCAGAGCCGTCGGGATCGGCCTCGGCTCCCGCCTTCAGCCAGGGCTCGCTCGGATGACGCCGCCCGCGCGCGTCCGCTCCCATGTTCGGCGCGCCGCCGAACCCGGCGATACGGGATGCCGTGACGGTCGACGAATTCCCCTGCAGGTCGATCTGCAGGGTGGAGCCGATGAACATGTCGCAGGCATAGAGACCGGCGGTCTGGCAGAAGGCGCGATTGGAGCGCAGCGAGCCGTCGGGGCCGGTGAAATACACATCGGACCGGGCGCGGATGTAGTCATCCATGCCGACCTCCGAGCCGAACGAATGGATCTGCCGCACCCAGCCGGACTCGATCGCCGGAATCAGCGCCGGATGCGGGTTCAACGCGAAATGGGTCGCGATCTGGCCCTTCAGCCCCAACCGCTCGCCGAAGGTCGGCAGCAGAAGCTCGATCGCGGCCGTGCTGAAGCCGATGCCGTGATTGAGCCGCTGCACGGCATAGGGCGCATAGATGCCCTTGATCGCGAGCATCGCAGTCAGGATCTGTCCCTCGGTGATCGCGGCGGGATCGCGCGTGAACAGCGGCTCGACGAAGAACGGCTTGTCGGACTTGACGATGAAGTGGACGCGGTCCGCCGGGATATCGACGCGCGGCACCGTGTCGACGATCTCGTTGACCTGGGCGATCACGACGCCGTCCTTGAACGCCGTCGCCTCCACCACGGTCGGCGTGTCCTCGGTGTTCGGGCCAGTGTAGAGATTGCCCTCGCGGTCGGCGCTGACGGCCGCGATCAAGGCGACGTGCGGCGTCAGGTCGATGAAGTAGCGGGCGAACAGTTCGAGATAGGTATGGACCGCCCCGAGCTCGATCTTGCCGCCGAACAGCATGCGGGCGATGCGGGCCGATTGCGGCCCGGAATAGGCATAGTCGAGGCGCTTGGCGACGCCGCGGTCGAACAGGTCCAGGTGCTCGGGAAGCACGACGCCCGACTGCACCATGTGCAGATCGCTGACCTTTGCGAGATCGACGGCGAGAAGCGCGCGGCTGAGCAGATCAGCCTGCTTCTGGTTGTCGCCCTCGAGGCAAACCCGGTCGCCCGGCCTGATCACGGCCTCCAGCAGGTGCGTGGCGTCCTGTGCCTCCACGACCTTGCCGCGCGCAAAGCCGGCACCGGCCGCGATGCGCGCATCGCGCGCGGCGCGGTTGTTCTGCCAGCCGGTCATGGCTTCCGCTCCTTCGCGGCGTTGGCTCCGCTCCAGAGCGACCCGGGATTGGCGCGATCGGGATAGAGCTCCAGCATGGCCTCATAGAGCTCGCGCGGCGAAGCCGTCGCCTGGTCGAGGCGATTGAAATCGAGCAGATATTGCCGGGTTTCCGCGATGTTGCGCGGATCGTCGTCGTTGTCCGGCTTCTTGTGGCCGGCGATCACGAAGCGCGGCTTCAGCGCCTCGAGCCGGTCGAGCGCGGCGATCCATTCCAGCCGGCTCGCGGTATCAGTCTCGGCCAGATAAGGATGGATGCCGTTGTACACGGTATCGCCGGCAACGATCAGGTCGAGCGACGGAACGTGCAGCGCGGTGGACCTCGCCGTATCGGTCCGGCCCATATCGATGACGGCGAGCTTGTGTCCTTCCAGCGTGAGCTCTCCTGCCAGCGGCTCGGCCGCGACCAGGCGCTCGGCGATCTCGCCCGGGAAGCGCTTGCGCCAGAAACCATCGAGCGAGGCCGGCGAAAGCTGGGCCTTCATCTCGTCGACGACGTCGGGAACGGCGACCGCCCTGGCATTCGGAAAGCGCTCGAGCAGCGGCACGAGACCGAAGAAATGATCGCCGTGGCCATGCGTGACATAGATCGTCGTCAGATTGCGACCGTGCGAGACCACCCAGTCCAGCAGCGTCTTCGACTGGCCAGCGGTGAGGAACGTATCGACGAGGATCGCATCCCGCTCGCCGTAGATCAGCGTCGACGAATTGGCGACCCACATCAGGTCCGGATTGCCGGACGGCAGCTCGCGGCTCAATCCGGCCCGCTTCACCGTCATCACCTTCCAGGTCAGGACGGCACTGGTGTTCTCGATCACGCTCATGGAATGCTCCGGGGTGGGCAGTCAGGCCGGCGGGAGTGCTGTCTCTCCCGCCGACCGTCCTTCTGCCGGTCGTGCGTCAGGACCGGCAGAAGGGATTTCAGCGCGTGGCCGGCTGCTGGATGCTGCGGGCGGCGCGGGTGATCACGGCCGCCACCTCCTTCGGATGCGACTCGTAGACGGAGTGGCTGGCGCCCGGAATCACGGTCGTCTGGCTCTTGGCACGCTCGTAGTACCAGCGCTCGAGATCGGGATTGATGATCTGGTCGCCGCCGGCAACGACGCCCCAGCTCGGCTTGGTCTTCCACGCCGCCGCGGTGAGCGGCGTGCTGAACACCTGCGTCGCGGCCAGGACCTGCGAGCGCGCAACGAACTCGGCCCGCTCGCGCGGCAGATCGGGCGCGAACAGTTTCGGGAATTGCACGGGATCGAGATAGGTGAACTTGTCGGGCGTGACCTTGATGACGCCTTCAGTCTTGCCGAGCACGCTCGGGGTCTTCTTGCCCAGCGCCGATTCATCCTCGCCGACGTCGGGGGCGTGTGCAGCGACGTAGACGAGGCCGACGACGTTCGGATGAACGCCCGCTTCGGTGATGATCGAGCCGCCATAGCTGTGACCGACGAGGAGCGTCGGGCCGTCCTGGAGATCGAGAATCCGCTTCGCCGCCGTGACGTCGTCGGCAAACGAGGTTTCGGGCTCCTGCACCATCGTCACGCGGAAGCCTTCCTTGGTCAGGATCTCGTAGACGGGCTTCCAGCCCGACGCATCGACCCAGGCGCCGTGCACGAGGACGATGTTCTTCAGGGGTTCGGCGCTCGCCGGGGTGACGGTCGCGAACAGGGAAAGAGCGGCAGCGAAGGCGAGGCCAGCGTTGAGGGGTTTCATGTCGGGATCACTCCGGGTTGGAATGACGCGACACTAGGTTCGACGCTTTCTTTCGTATTTCGGCAAACAACGGCCATTGCCACTTTGCACGCCGGCGGGTGCCCGCCGCAAATTCCACTCCAGCTCGCGCTCGTTTTGTCTGATGGCACGCCTCCGTGCGCATGCCGGCAGCCGGCGTTCGTAAGCGAAAGACCGCTCGTGTTGGTCCTGCCATGTCGCAACAGACATTCAATCACCGACAGGAGAGGATCGACAATGACATCGAATTCACTCATCCGGATTGCCGCGGCCACTATAATCCTCGTGAGTGCGGCATCCCCGGTTGATGCAGCGTCCTGCAAGGCTTCCATCTGGCGTGTCCAGGCACAGCTGGACGCTGCGATCGAGAAGAATGCCGGCGCACATGGCTGGGGCCCCGAAAGCCTCGCCGCACTACGCAATCATCAGCCCACGCCGCGATCGCTGGCGCGGGCGGAAGGCGCGAGCGGTGCGCAGTTTCTGCTGGCGCTCGATGCTCTCGATCGCGCGCGCGCCGCGAACCGTTCCAGCGACATCGCCGGATGCCGCCGGGAGCTGTCCGAGGCCACAACGCTGCTTCAGAAGCATCCGCAATAAGGGGATGCCGTTCCGATCGTGCGGCCAGACAGCGGGACGTGCGTTCAGGGAATACCGCCTCGCCGGCCGGTCCCTATCGTCCCGCGCAAATGAAGACTCCGGAGCGAGCCATGCGAGAACAGCTCTCATCGAACAAATCTGGATCCCGCCGGTTCGCATCGGTGCATCTGCGCGCGGCATTCGCAGCCGGCCTGATATGCCTGATCCCGGCCGTGGCACATGCGCAAATGGCGCTACCGACGACACAGCTCCCCGCGCAGGCCCCCGTCGGCATGACCGCCACGTCGCCGCTCAACCTCGGCTCGACGCGACCTGAAGGCATTCCGCTGGGCTCGACCGAGATCGCAACGCCCGGCGTATCCCCGATCAATCCCATGCAAGACATGACCAACTGCCCCACATCGGGCAATGCCGGATCGTCGGGCGCCCTGTTCGACGGCGGCGGCCTTTCCGGAAGCGCGTCATCCGGCTGCCCCAACGGCACGACGACGTCGTCGGCCCTGCTGCCCCAGACGTCGACGGTCGGGCGCGTCGGCATTCCGCTCGGGTCCACCGAGATCGGCGGCGCAGGCATCAGTCCGTCCGTACCGGTGCCCGGTCCCATGTCGCTGAGCGGCACGACGCCGATTGACGGCTCCGGCAATCCCTGAGATCAACAAGGACCCTCACCGTGAAGCGGAACCTCACCATTGCATTCGCGGCGCTCGCCGCAATCCTGATCGGCGGAAGTCTCTGGTTCTTCGGCACCGACCGGAAGCCGGCCGTCGCGGCCGCGCCGGTGCCGGTCGTCGTGCCTGTTGTCGCCGCCACCGTCACCGGCAAGGACGTCCCGATCTATCTGCGCGGCATCGGCACGGTGATCGCCTACAACACCGACGTCGTGCGCAGCCAGATCCAGGGACAGATCGTCAAGATCGCCTTCACCGAAGGGCAGACCGTCAAGACCGGAGACCTGCTCGCCCAGATCGATCCGCGGCCTTACGAAGCACAGATCGAGCAGCTGACCGCCAATCGCGACCGGGACCAGGCGCAGCTCGCGAACGCCGAGGCCAATCTGTCGCGCTACAATCAGCTTGGCGACAAGGGTTATGCGACCCCGCAACTGATCGAAACGCAGACCGCGCAGGTGGCGCAGCTCAAGGCCGCCGTGAAGGCGGACCAGGCCCAGATCGACGAGGCCAACGTCCAGCTCAGCTACACGCGCCTGACATCGGCGATCCCCGGCATCACCGGCGTGCGCCAGATCGACGTCGGCAACGTGATCCATCCGACCGACCCCAACGGTCTCGTCGTCGTCACCCAGATCGAGCCGATCTCGATGCTGTTCACCCTGCCGCAGACCGACCTGCCCCTGATCCAGCAGCACGCTGCAAAGGGCGAGCTGAAGGTCATCGCCTACAGCCAGGACAACAAGATCAAGCTCGACGAGGGCACGCTGCTGCTTGTCAACAACGAGATCGCGGGCACCACCGGCACCGTCCAGCTCAAGGCCGTATTCCCAAATCGTGAGCACCGGCTTTGGCCGGGGCAGCTGGTGAATGCGCGCCTGCTGCTCCAGATTCAGAAGGACGCGCTCACCGTCGCCGGCTCGGCCGTGCAGCAGGGGCGGAACGGCAGCTATGTCTATGTCGTGACCGAAGGCCAGACGGCGGCCTTGCGTCCCGTTCACGTCGCGCAGATCAGCGACGGCCAGGCCCTGATCGACCAGGGGCTGAAATCCGGCGATGTCGTCGTGGTGGACGGCCAGTACCGGCTGACGGAGGGTAGCCGCGTCCGCGAGCTGCATGGCAAGGCCGCACAGGAAGCGGATTTGCAGAGCGCCGTGCAGGATGCGATCCCGTGAACCTCTCAGCTCCCTTCATCCTGCGGCCGATCGCGACCGCACTGCTGATGGCCGGCCTGTTGCTGTGCGGTCTTGCGGCCTATCCGCTGCTGCCCGTCGGCGCGCTGCCGAACGTCAACTACCCGACGATCCAGATCTCGGCGCAATTGCCCGGCGCCGATCCCGGCACCATCGCCTCGTCGCTCGCCACGCCGCTCGAGCAGCAGCTCAGCCAGATTCCGGGCGTCACGCAGCTCACCTCGTCCAGCGCGCTCGGCGTCGCCCAGCTCACGGTGCAGTTCGAGCTGTCGCGCACGGTGGACAGCGCAGCGGTGGACGTGTTGGCCGCGATCAATGCCGCGAGCCCGTTCCTGCCGCCGAACATCCCCTACCCGCCGACAATCAGGAAGGTGAATCCGGCGGAAACGCCGATCATGCTGATCGCGCTGACGTCGGACTCGCTGCCGCTGACCACCGTGGACGCCTATGCCGAGAACATCCTGCTGCCGAAGATCTCGCAGGTGCCTGGCGTCGGCCTCGTCGGCATTGGCGGCCAGCAGAAGCCGGCGATCCGCGTCCGCGTCAATCCGCAGGCGCTCGCCGCACGCGGCATCGGCCTCGAGGACGTCCGCAATGTCATCGCCGGCGCCAATGTCGACCTGCCCAAGGGCACGCTCAACAGCCCGCGCGTCACCTACACGCTGAACACCAACGACCAGCTGCTCAAGCCCTCCGCCTATGACGACCTCATCATCGCCTATCGCAACGGCTCGCCGGTGCGGATACGCGACGTCGGCATGGCGATCGAGGGACCCGAGAACGATCTCCTGGCCGGCTGGTACGGCAAGGAGCCCGCCATCATCCTGGCGGTCCAGCGCGTTCCCGGCGCCAACGTGATCGAGACCGTCGACCGCATCAAGACACTGCTGCCCCAGTTGCAGGCCTCGGTTCCGCCGGCGATCAAGGTGACGATCGCCGCCGATCGCACCGCCACCATCCGCGCCGCGGTCTCCGACGTTCAATTCACGCTGATGCTGACGGTCGCCCTGGTGGTGATGGTCATCTTCCTGTTCCTGCGGAATTTCTGGGCCACCATCATTCCGGCGATCACGGTTCCGCTGTCGCTGGTCGGCACGTTCGCGGTGCTCTACGTGCTCGGCTACAGCCTGGACAACCTCTCGCTGATGGCGCTGTCGATCGCGGTCGGGTTCGTGGTCGACGATGCCGTGGTCGTGATCGAGAACATCGTGCGCCATCTCGAGCAGGGCATGACGCCCATGGAGGCCGCACTCAAGGGCTCCAGCGAGATCGGCTTCACGATCGTCTCTATCACCCTGTCGCTGATCGCGGTGTTCATCCCGCTGTTCCTGATGGGCGGCTATGTCGGCAAGCTGTTCCAGGAATTCGCCGTCACGATCACCGCCTCGCTGCTGCTGTCGCTGGTCATCTCGCTCACGCTGACGCCGATGATGTGCGCGCGGTTATTGAAGGACGATTCGCACAAGAAGCACGGCCGGCTCTATCTCGCCTTCGAACGCGGCTTCGATGCCCTGCTGGCAGTCTATGCCAAGGGCCTTCGCGTCGTGCTGCGCCATCGCTTCGTGACGCTGCTCGTGATGCTCTCGACCGTCGCACTGACCGGCTATCTCTACGTGATCATCCCCAAGGGCTTCTTCCCGCAGCAGGACACCGGGCAGATCGTCGGCATCACCGAGGCCGCGCAGGACATCTCCTTCCCCGCCATGTCCGAGCGCCAGCAGGCCATCGTCGACATCCTCTCGAAGGACCCCGCGGTGCAGTCGGTGGCGAGCTATATCGGCCCCGGCGGCCCGACCGCGACGCTCAATCAGGGACGCATCTTCATCGTCCTGAAGCCGAAGCCCGAGCGCAAGGCCAGCGCCGATCAGGTGATCGAGCGGCTGGGGCCCCGGCTCGCCCATATCCAGGGCATCAGGCTCTACATGCAGGCCGCGCAGGACATCACGATCGGCGCACGGCTGTCGAAGACGCAATATCAGTACACGCTGACGGATGCCGATTCCAACGAGCTCACGCATTGGTCGGCGATCTTCCTGGAGAAGCTCCGCGCGCTCGACCTCATCACCGACGTCGCCAGCGACCAGGCCAATGCCGGCCCGCGGCTGGAGGTCACGGTCAACCGCGAGGTCGCCTCCAGCTTCGGCATCCTGCCCACGACGATCGACAACACCCTCGACGACGCGTTCGGCCAGCGCATCGTCTCGACCATGTTCACCTCGCTGAACCAGTACCATGTCGTGATGGAGGTCGACCCGCGCTTCCAGTACGGGCCCGACGCGCTCAAGGACATCTACCTGAACTCGTCCACCGGCCAGCAGGTGCCCTTGAGCACGCTGGTCCACGCCGTCATCATGCCTGCGCCCATCCTGATCAATCACCAGAGCCTGTTTCCCTCGGTCACGATCTCGTTCAACCTGCGTCCGGGCGTTGCGCTCGGCAATGCGGTGGCGGCGATCCAGAAAATCGAGAAGGACACCGGCAAGCCTGCGTCGCTCACGGCCTCGTTCCAGGGCAATGCGCAGGCGTTCCAGTCCTCCCTGCGCGGCACACCGCTGCTGATCGGGGCGGCGCTGATCGTGATCTACATCATCCTCGGCGTGCTCTATGAGAGCCTGATCCACCCCATCACGATTCTGTCGACGCTGCCGTCGGCCGGCATCGGCGCGCTGCTGCTACTGCTTGCGGTCCATATGGATCTCAGCGTGATCGCGATCATCGGCATCATCCTGCTGATCGGCATCGTCAAGAAGAACGGCATCATGCTGGTCGACTTCGCCCTCGAGGTGGAGCGCCAGCACGGGCTCAGCCCGGAAGAGGCGATCTACCAGGCCTGCACGCTGCGTTTCCGTCCGATCCTGATGACGACGATGGCCGCGCTGCTCGGCGGCGTGCCGCTGATGATCGGCTCCGGCACCGGCGCCGAGCTGCGTCAGCCGCTCGGCTATACGATCGTCGGCGGCCTGATGCTGTCGCAGGTCCTGACGCTCTACACCACGCCCGTCGTCTATCTCTATCTCGACCGGCTCGGCAACTGGCTCACCGGGCGCAAGCCGCGGGCCGAGACATCCACCCCACCCACGACCGAGGCAGAGACGGGACTGAGCCATGAATCCACTTGAGCAAGTGACCGCCGGCATGACGGCGGAGAAGCTCGTCACCGTCACACCGGAGATGACGGTCGGCCATGTGGTGCCGGGCATGCCCGAGGTCTACGGCACGCCGATGATGATCCTGCACATGGAGATGGCCGCGGGATCGGCGGTCCAGCCGTTCCTGCCGAAGGGCCATGTCAGCGTCGGGATGATGGTCAATATCCGCCATCTGGCGGCAACCCCGGTCGGCCGCACGGTGCGTGCGATTGCCCGGGTCGTCACAGTCGAGGCCAGGAGCATTCTGTTCGAGGTCGAGGCCTGGGACGGCAACCGCAAGATCGGCGACGGCACCCATCGGCGCGGCGTCGTCGATGTCACCGAGTTCGAGAGGCGATTCGGCGTGACCAGGCCCGTGGCCGAGATCGCCTAAAGTCGTACGTGGCTCGGCGGCAGCTCCGTGCGTTTTGGCAAAGCGTCTGGGAAAACGCAAAAGACCACCTTTCGGCAGCGCGGTAGACCTTCCGCATGACAGTCGAACGCCTGGATGGCTCCAACCCCGTACAGCCCCGGCGATGGTGGCACCGCGTGCGGCCGATCCAGACAATACAGGATCGCATTCTGCTGTGGGCTTGGGGCAGCCTTGTTTTGACCCTGCTGTCCTTTGCCTGCTCGCTGCTCGGGGACAATTTCACGGTCATCGCTTTCGCGGCTTTTCTGGCCTCTTCGCTGACGCTCGCCGGCGCGATCATGGACATCACGGCCCTGAAGAAGGCCCACGTCGAGCTGGAGCGGAGCGAGCAGCGTTACCGCCATTTGTTCACCCGCATGCCGATCGCGCTCCGGCAGCTCGACGCCAGCAGGCTCGTCGTGCTTTTCCGCAAATTGAAAGCCGAGGGTGTCAAGGATCTCGGCCCCTATTTCGACAGCCATCCCGAGTTCCTTCGGACCTGCATGGACGCGCTCGCGTTCCAGGAGGCCAATGAGCGGGCCATCCAGATGTTCGGAGGCGAAACCGACGACCATGTCGAACGTTCCATGGCCAAGGCCTGGAAGGAACGGCCCGATACGTTCCGGCGGGCGATGGAGTCCCGTTATCGCGGCGAGACCAACTTCGAGGAAGAGACCAGGATGGTGACGTGGGACGGCCGCGTCGTCGACGTTCTGTTCACGACCGCCCGCGTCGGCCCCATCAACGATCTCGAGATCAGCCTGGTCGGCACCATCGACATCTCGCAGCGGATTCGCGCCCAGCAGAAGCTGCAGCAGGTGCAGGCCGAGTTCGCGCATGCCGCACGCGTCTCGATGCTCGGCGAGCTCACCGCCTCGATCGCGCACGAAGTCAACCAGCCCCTCGCCGCCATCGCCACCAACGGCGCCGCCGGGCTGCGCTGGCTGAACAGGCCGGTGCCCGACATCGGCGAGATCCGCAAGACCATCGAAAACATCGTCGTCGACACCCGGCGTGCCGCGAACATCGTGGCGCGGGTTCACGGCATGGCCTCGCGGAAAGTCCCCGAGCAGGCATGCCTGACGTTTGACGAGATCGTCCGCGAAGCGCTCCTGTTCCTGCGGCACGAGCTCGAATCCCGCGGCGTGACGATCCAGCACCGGCCCTGCCCGGCCACGCCGCAGGTGGTCGGCGACCGCACCCAGCTCCAGCAGATCATCGTCAATCTCGCCATCAACGCCGCGCAGGCTATGACGCAGGCGGCGCATGACGACCGCAGGATTGTCATCAGCACGGTCACGCAGGATGCGGCGACGGTGTGCTGCTCCGTCGAGGACAACGGCCCCGGCATCGCAGCCGAACATGCCGGCCGGCTGTTTGACAGCTTCTTCACGACCAAGGAGAGCGGCATGGGCATGGGACTTCCCATCTGCCGGTCGATCGTCGAGGCGCATGGAGGCCGGATCGGCGCCGAGTGCAGCGCCGCGCATGGCGGCGCCCGCTTCTGGTTCACCCTGCCGGCGTCGATAGAAGCGGAAGCGCCGCGGCCGGATCTCGGTGTCGATGCCTGACCGCGTCCTGTCCGCAGTTATCCTTGCTCCGGACCGGCCGAACGCACCAGGCGGATCGGCACGCCCTTGTATGAGGGCGTGAAGCTGACGGGATCGCGGGCATAGAGCGGCACCAGCGGATTGGTCTCCGGATAGTATGCCGCGCAGCAGCCGGTCGGGAAGGAATAGGCGACCACGCGAAAATTGCGCACGATCCGCTCGGCGCCATCGGTCGAGGCGGTGACGAGGTCGACCCGATCGCCGTCGGCAAGTCCCCGCCGCTTCAGCTCGTAGTCGTTGAGGAACACGACATCGCGCTGGCCGAACACGCCGCGATAGCGGTCCGACATCGAGTAGAGCGTGGTGTTGTACTGGTCGTGGCTGCGTATCGTGGTGAGCCACAGGACATCGTCATCACTCTGCGGCGGGTCTTCGCCGCAGCCCGGGAAGACCAGGAAGTTGGCCTTGCCCGACGGCGTCGCCCAGATGCGCTCCCGCGCCGTCGAGGTGAGATGGAAGCCGCCGGGAACGCGGATGCGGGCATTGTAGCCCTGGAAGATCGGGAAGACGGCCTCGATGGCGTCGCGGATGCGGTCGTAATCGGCAACGAAGCCGTTCCAGTCGACCACCGTGCGCGCGCCCAGCGTCGCCTTGGCGACGCCGGCAATGATCGCGACCTCGCTGAGCAGATGCTCCGATGCCGGCTTGTTGCGGCCGCCGGAGGCATGCACCATCGACATCGAGTCCTCCACCGTGACCGACTGCGGCCCCGACGCCTGGACATCGATCTCGGTGCGGCCGAGACACGGCAGGATCAGCGCGGCACGGCCGTGGATCAGGTGACTGCGGTTGAGCTTGGTCGAGACGTGGACGGTCAGATCGAGCTTGGCGAGGGCCGCCTGCGTCGCCTGCCAGTCCGGAATGGCGGCGGCGAAATTGCCGCCCATCGCGAAGAAGGCCTTCACCTCGCCGCGGATCATGGCTTCGAGCGCGGTCACCACGTTGTGCCCGGGCGCCGACGGAGGCTTGAAGCCGAAGTGCTGCTCCAGGCGCTCGAGGAAATCCGCCTTGGGAACTTCCGTGATCCCGACGGTGCGATCGCCCTGCACGTTGGAATGACCACGAACCGGGCAGACGCCGGCGCCTTCGCGCCCAACATTGCCCCGCAACAGCGCGAGGTTGGCGATCTGCTGCACGTTATTGGCGCCGCGCCAGTGCTGGGTGATGCCCATGCCGTAGACCAGGATGGCGCGCTCGGCCTTCATATAGGCACCGGCGGCATATTCCATGTCCTCGCGCGTCAGGCCCGACTGGCGTTCGATATCGGGCCATTGCGTGCGCTTGAGATCGTCGATCAGCGCCTCGATGCCGGCCGTGTGTCCGCGAATGAAGTCCCAGTCCAGGATCTCCGGCCGCTCGGCGGCACGGGCGGCCTCGTCGGCCTCCACCAGGACCTTCATGATCCCCTTGAGGACGGCGACGTCGCCGCCGACCCGAACCTGGAAGAGTTTCGAGCTGATCGTCGTCGACGACAGCGTGATCATCTCGACAGGGCTCTGCGGCGCCTGGAAACGCTCCAGCGCGCGCTCGCGGAACGGGTTGAAGGAGATGATGGAAGCGCCGCGGCGCGCCGCATTGCGCAGGCTCGTCATCATCCGCGGGCTGTTGGTGCCGGGGTTCTGGCCGAAGATGAAGATGCAATCGGCCTTGTCGAAATCCTCCAGCAGCACGGTGCCCTTGCCGACCCCGAGCGACTGCGGCAGGCCGACGCTGGTCGCCTCGTGGCACATGTTCGAGCAGTCGGGGAAATTGTTGGTGCCGTATTCGCGCACGAACAACTGGTAGAGGAACGCCGCCTCGTTCGACGTGCGTCCGGACGTGTAGAACTCCGCCATATCGGGATTCGGCAGCGCCGCGAGCTCGCGCCCGATCATGTCGAACGCCTCGCTCCATTGCACCGGGAGATAGCGGTCGGATGCGGCATCATAGGCCATCGGATGCGTGAGCCGCCCGACCATTTCGAGATCGTAGTCGCTCCAGCTCGCAAGCTCGGTGACGGTATGCTGGGCGAAGAATTCAGGCGTGCAACGCTTCGACGTCGCCTCCCAGGCGATCGCCTTGCCGCCGTTCTCGCAGAATTCGAACGAGGAGGTGTGCTTCGGATCGGGCCAGGCGCAGCCGGGGCAATCAAAACCCTCCGGCTGGTTCATCCGGCGCAACGTCGCCGCGCCCTTCAGCGGCACGCGCTGCACCAGCAGCGCCTCGCTGAGCGCCTTGAGCGCACCCCAGCCGCCGGCCGGTTCACGGTAGGGACGAACCGATTTCGTGGTCATTTCAATGTCTCTCGATCCTGCAATTCGCCGGTCAGCTTGGGATCGCGCAGGCAGGGCCGTCTTCTCAAAACGAAGCGCAATTTCTCAAACGCACAGGTTCGGCCTTCCCTGCCCTGCCGTAGCAGCCAGTGCATTCCGGCAAAAAGAGCGCTGTTCCCGGAAGCTGAAACCCCAGGCGGAAACTAGGCTTGGGGGTTGGAGCCCCATTGCAATGGAGGGCTTTCGACCATTTTCAGGAGCGACCCAAGATGTTTTCAAGACGTGATCTGCTGGCCATGTCCGCGGCAGGCGCCGCCATGGTCGGCTCCAGTGCGCAGGCCGCAACCTTCGGCAATCCGGACGAGCCGCCGCAGGGCGCCGTGAATGCCAAAAGCCCGAGCAGCCTGAGCGATCCCGGTCCGCAGAATCCGGCGCTGGCCAAGCAATTCCCCTCCGCGCAAACACCGCCGGCGACCGATGTCGGCGGCCTGCCGATGGACTGGGCCTCGTTCAACAACGCCCCGCGGCGCATCCAGGACGGCGGCTGGGCGCGCCAGGTCACCGTCGAGGACTTCGCCATCTCGAAGGAAATCTCCGGCGTCAACATGCGCCTGTCCGCAGGCGGCATCCGCGAGCTGCATTGGCACCAGGCCGCCGAATGGGCGATCATGACCTACGGAAGCTGCCGCATCACCGTGCTCGACACGCAGGGACGCCCCTATGTCGGCGACCTCAAGGCCGGGGACCTCTGGTATTTTCCGGCGGGAGCGCCCCACTCGCTGCAGGGCCTCGGTCCCGACGGCTGCGAATTCGTGATCTGCTTCGACGACGGCCACGCCAACGAGTTCAACACGCTGCTGGTGACGGACTGGCTCGCCCATACGCCGCCCGAGGTGCTGGCGAAGAACTTTGGCGTGCCGGTCGACGCCTTCGCCAAGATTCCGCTGCACAATCGGTGGATCTTCCAGGGCACCGTGCCCGGCGATCTCGCCGCCGACCGCGCCGCGGTGGCCAGGCACGCGGAGGCCCCGCCCTATCCGTTCATCCATTCGCTCGGCAGCTCGGCACCGGTCAAGGAGAGCGCGGCCGGCAGCATCCGCGTGGCCGACAGCAGCAACTTCAAGGTGGCGACCACCGTCGCGGCGGCCCTGGTGACGATGCCGCCTGGCGCGGTGCGGGAGATGCACTGGCATCCGAACGCCGACGAGTGGCAGTACTATATCAAGGGCAAGGCGCGGATGACGGTGTTCGACACCGGCCCCAACGCACTGACGACGGATTTCTCGGCCGGCGACATCGGCTATGTCCGGCGCAATCTCGGCCACTATGTCGAGAATACCGGCGACACCGAGCTGCAGTTCATCGGCGTGTTCCGTGCGCCGCACTACGAGGAAGTCTCGCTCTCCAACTGGCTGACGCACACGCCGCCGAAGCTGGTCGCCCAGCATTTCAACATCGACGAGAAGGTGATTGCGCAGTGGCCGGACAACGGCCCCGGGGTGATGCCGAAATCCTGAACGCAAGCACAGTGAACGAAAAAGGCGCCGGAAACGGCGCCTTTTCTCTTGCTTGTCTGCAGGGCAGCGGCCAGGTCGAGCCGTGCGGCCTTCAGTAGTGATCGGCCGCCGGCTCCGCCTTGCCGCGGAAGACGCGATAGCCTACCGCGACATAGAGCAGCATCAGCGGGAAGACGAACAGGCCGGCGCCCCAGAACATGAATGCAAGGCTCGCATGCGGCGCCGCGGCCTCGTCGATCGTGACGACGAACGGGATCATGTAGGGCCAGAACGACAGGGCGAGCGTGCAGAACGCCGCCGCAAAGATCAGCGACACCATGTGGAACGGCCAGTAATCGTCGTGGTGCAGGATGCTCGTGGCGAGCCTTGCCGCCGCACCGGCGCCGATGAGGGGAAACACGAGCAGATAGGGCCGCTCGATCCATCGGCGCAGGATCGGCAGATGCTCGATCAAGGCATGCGTGAAGACGACGACGAGGAAGGCCAGCACGGCGACCGCGAGAAACGGGATCTGCCGCCGCGTGGCGTCGCGGACGGGGTCCTCGCACTTCCTCACGAGCCAGCAGGCGCCGAGCAGCGCGTAACCGAAGCACAGGCCGATCCCGCACAGGACCGAAAATGTCGTCAGCCAGCCGAAGGTGCCTCCGATATATTCGCCGTTCGAGAATTGAAGTCCCTCGACCAGCGCGCCGACCATGACGCCCTGCATGAAGCTCGCGGCAAACGATCCCGCGCTGAAGCTGGCGTCCCAGATCCAGCGCGAGCGCGACGCCTTGCCGCGAAACTCGAACGCGACACCGCGCAGGATCAGCCCAAGGAGCATGACCAGGACCGGGATATAGAGCGCCGACAGCAGCATCGAATAGACGACGGGAAACGCGCCCCACATGATCACGCCAGTGACGATCAGCCAGGTCTCGTTGCCATCCCAGACCGGAGCGATCGTGCGCAGCATCGTCTGCCGCTTCGCCTCGCTGTCCGCCAGGCCGAACAGCATCCCGACGCCGAGGTCGAACCCGTCCAGAAGAAGGTAGATCAGGATGCTGATGGCAAGAAGCGCAACCCAGTACGTCACCATGGCTATTCTCCCGCTTCGGCGATGGCCGGCATTTTGTCGGCGAGCGACATCGGCCGGTTGGGCACGGGAACATGCAGCGGCTTGCCGCCGAGTCCTGCAGGGCCGGCGCGCAGCAGCCGATAGATGTAATAGGTCCCGAACGAGAAGATGAAGGCATAGACGGCGACGAACAGGATCAGCGAGGTCAGCGCGGCGGACGCCGTGAGGAATGGCGTCACGGCGTCTGCGGTCCGCAGCACGCCGTAGATAGTCCAGGGCTGGCGGCCGACTTCCGCGGTGTACCAGCCGGTGAGGATCGCGATCCACGGCAGCGGAAAGCTGAGGAAGATTCCCCACAGCAGCAGGCGGCTGCGCTCGAGTCGATGCTTGAGACCGAGCCAGGACCCGAACCAGGCCAGCCCCAGCATCACGAAGCCGCAGCCGACCATGATGCGGAACGCAAAGAACGGGATCGCCACCGGCGGCCGGTCCTGCGGCGGAAAGCTGGTCAGGCCGACCTCCTTCGAGGTCAGGCTCATGCTGCCGATGATGCTGCCGAGCACCGGAATCGAGAGCGCGTATTTGTTGGACTCCGTGCTCGAGTCCGGAATCGCGATCAGCACCTCGGAAGCCGGCTGCTCGTCATGCCAGCGCGCCTCGATCGCGGCGAACTTGGCCGGCTGGAAGTCGTGGACGTAGTCGCCGACGAGATGCCCGATGAAGAGCTGGACCGGAAGCAGCACCGCCGCAAGCGCCAGCCCCATGCGCAGCATCACATGCGCCTCGGCCCGATACGTCCGCCGCAGCAGATACCACGCGCCGGTCGCCGCCACGCAGAAGGCGCCGGTGAGATAAGAGGCGAGCAGCATGTGCGGAAAGCGGACCCAGACCACCCGGTTGAAGATGATCTGCGCCCAGTCGTTCGGCACGAACTGGCCATTCTCCAGCACATAGCCGGTCGGCACCTGCATCCAGCTGTTGTTGACCATGATCCAGAACGCCGACAGCGTCGTTCCGAGCGCGACCATCGCCGTGGAGAACAGGTAGAACCAGGGCGGTACCCGCGGCTGGCCGAAGATGAGGATGCCGAAGAAGCCCGCCTCGAGCATGAAGGCGGTGAACGTCTCGTAGGACAGCAGCGGCCCCTGGATCGGCCCCGACATCTTCGAGAGCACGCTCCAGTTCGTTCCGAACTGGAACGCCATCACCACGCCCGAAACGACGCCCATGCCGAAGGCGACGCCAAAGATCTTCAGCCAGAACTCGAACAGGGTCCGGTAGACGGGCCTGCCGGTGTACTGGTGCATCGCTTCGAGAACGGTGAGCCAGGCGGCAAGCCCGATGGTGAACGCCGGGAAGATGATGTGGAACGAGATGGTGAAGGCGAACTGCAGTCGCGAAAGGAGAAGCGCTGTCGGGTCCATGGCATGCCCCTTTTCGTCTCACGCCCGTTTTGCGACCGCCGCCGCGCGCACGGCCGGTTGCGGGATGTTGTCGACCTTGAGCACCTCCGCCGTGGCGGCGCGGATCTGGCGGCAGAAATCCGCATCCTCGATTAGCGAGACGCCATAGGACGGGATGATCTGCTTCAGCTTCGGCAGCCAGGCGCTCGCCGTCAGCTCGCCGGCAAAGCACTTCTCCAGCACGCTGATGGCGATGAACGCCGCAGTCGAGGCGCCCGGCGAAGCGCCGAGAAGGGCGACGAGCGAATGATCGTCGGCACCGACGAGCTCGGTGCCGAATTCGAGCAATCCGCCGCGCTTGACGTCGGGCTTGATGATCTGGACGCGCTGGCCCGCGACCTGCAATCGCCAATCCTTCGGATCGGCTTTCGGGAAGTATTCGTCGAGTGCCGCCAGGCGGTGGCTCTCGGACTGCAGCACCTGCCCGACCAGATACTCGGTGAGATCGAAATTGTCGCGCGCCACGGCAAGCAGCGGCTTGACGTTGGCGGGACGAATGGACTCGAACAGATCGAGCAGCGAGCCGTGCTTGAGGAACTTGCTCGAGAAGCCGGCATAGGGGCCGAACAGCAGCGAGTGCTTGCCGCCGATCACGCGCGTGTCGAGATGCGGCACCGACATCGGCGGCGATCCGACCGCGGCCTTGCCGTAGACCTTGGCATGGTGACGCCGGTTGATCTCCGGATCGTCGCAACGCAGCCAGATCCCGCTGACCGGGAAGCCGCCATAGCCGCGTCCTTCGGGAATGCCCGACTTCTCCAGCAGCGGCAGCGCACCGCCGCCGGCGCCGATGAACACGAACTTGGCACGGACCGACCGCGTCTCGCCGCTGTCGGTATCGCGCACCTCGATGCGCCAGCGACCGTCCTGCTCACGGGTGAGAGCGGTGACGCAGCTCTTGTAGTGCGTCGCGCAGTCCGGCTGGCCGACGAGATGATGGACCAGGAGATGGGTCAGCGAACCGTAATCGACGTCGGTTCCCGTGATGATGCGCGTGGCGGCAACGGGATCGCCACCGGCGCGGCCCTCCATCACCAGCGGCGCCCACTCGGCGATTTTGGCCGGTTCCTCGGTGTATTCCATGCCCTCATAGCAATGATGGGCCGACATCGCCTTGAACCGCTTCCTGAGGAAGTCGACGTTGTCGGTCCCGTGCACGAAGCTCATGTGGGGCACGGGATGAATGAAGGACCGCGGATCGGCGATCGCGCCGCGTCCGACCAGATAGGACCAGAACTGCCGCGACAGGTCGAACTCGACATTGACCTGAAGCGCCTTCGAGATGTCGACGCTGCCGTCGGGCCGCTGCGGCGTGTAGTTCATCTCGCAATTGGCGGCATGGCCGGTGCCCGCATTGTTCCACGCATCCGAGCTTTCGAGCGCGCAATCCTCGAGAACCTCGAGCATCTGGATCGAGAGCGAGGGCTCCAGCTCCTTGAGAAGAACACCGAGGGTGGCGCTCATGATGCCTGCGCCAATGAGGACGACGTCGGATTCGGAAGTTCCTTGCATGGCAGTTCTCTTGGTTCGGTTTGAGGGGGACGATGATGTGCTTGGGATGGCTCGGTCAGGCCCGCGCGGGCTGACGTGCCTTGGCGCGGTACGGCACCTCGGCTCCCGGCCGCAGCACCACATAGGCGCGCCGCCAGGAGGAATCGTCGGTCAATTTCCAGCTGTGCCCGGAGCCCGCGGTGTCCTCGGCCAGCAGCACGTTGCCGGGATGAATGAGGAAGTGGTGGCCGTCACGCGTCTGGAAATCGAGCGTTCCGCTGAGCGTGATCACGAGCTGGCGGACCGGCGCGGTGTGCCAGGAGAAGGCGCCGCCGGACTCGGTCTCCTGGAAGGAGACGCTGACGGCATCGATCTTGCCGGTGAGGAAGTCGCCGCGCTGGCCGGGCTCCAGCTCGATGACGCCTTCCTCGAAATGGGAGTTGTTGTCCTGTCCGGTCCATAGACGTACGCAACGGATCACAGTTCTCTCCTTTCAGCCGAGCTGTTTCAAACGGCTGTGTTTCAGACCGCCTTGTTTCAAACGGCCTTGGCGCCGATCGCGAGCGGCACCTTGATCTCGGCGACGTAGGGCTTGACCATCTTGGCGGGATCGACGATGCGGTCGAATTCCGGCTCGGTCACGAAGCCGAGCTTCAGCGCCGCCGATTTCAGCGTGAGATCGTTGTCCATCGCGTAATGCGCGATCCGCGATGCCTTGTCGTAGCCGATCACCGGCGCCAGTGCGGTCACCAGCATCAACGATCTCTCGACATATTCCTGGATCTTCTTGTGGTTCGGCTCGGTGCCTTCGACCAGGAAGGTGCGGAAATTCGTGCAGCCGTCGGAGAGGATCGTGACGGATTGCGCGATGTTGTGGATGATCAGCGGCTTGTAGACGTTCATCTCGAGATAGCCGCCGGCGCCGCCGAAGCCGACGGCGACGTCGTTCGCCATCACCTGCACGGCGATCATCGTCAGCGCTTCCGCCTGTGTCGGATTGACCTTGCCCGGCATGATCGACGAGCCCGGCTCGTTCTCCGGGATCAGCAATTCGGCAAAGCCCGCGCGCGGACCGCAGGACATCAGGCGAATGTCGTTGGCGATCTTGTAGAGCGAGCCGGCAAGCGTGCGCAGCGTACCCGATAGCTGTACCAGCGCATCGTGCGCGCCCTGCACGGCGAACTTGTTGGGCGCGCTGACGAAGGGCAGACCCGTCAACCGCGCGATCTCGGCCGCGACGGCCTCCGCGAAACCCGGCGCCGCATTGATCCCGGTGCCGACGGCCGTGCCGCCGAGCGCGAGCCGGTAGACACCCTTGAGCGCGTCGTCGATGCGCGTCAGACCGTCCGCGAGCATGCCGGCGTAGCCGGACCATTCCTGCCCGAGCGTCAGGGGCGTTGCATCCTGCATGTGGGTGCGGCCGATCTTGACGACGTGATCCCACTTGTCCGACTTCGCGGCGATCGCATCGTGCAGCGCCTCGACTGCGGGAACAAGGCGCTCGGTCACGTTCGTTGCCGCCGCGATGTACATGGCCGACGGGAAGCTGTCGTTCGACGATTGCGACATGTTGACGTGATCGTTCGGATGAACCGGATGCTTGCTGCCGAGCGGCGTGCCCGCGATCTGGCAGCACCGGTTCGAGATCACCTCGTTCACGTTCATGTTGAATTGCGTGCCGCTTCCGGTCATCCAGACGTGAAGCGGGAACATGTCGTGGTGCTGACCGGCGAGGATCTCGTCGCAGACCTGAACGATCAGCTTGCAGGGCCTGTCCTCGAGACGGCCGCCGGCATGGTTCGTGATCGCCGCGGCCTTTTTCAGGACCGCGTAGGAGTGGATCATCTCGCGCGGCATGAGGTCCTTGCCGATGCTGAAATGTTCGAGAGAACGTTGCGTCTGCGCGCCCCAGAGCTTGTCCGCTGGAACGGACACTTCACCGAGGCTGTCTGTCTCTTTGCGGAACTCGTTCATCCTGGTCTCTCGCGGCGGTTGATGTCTGAAAGCGCCATCCCGGCACTCGCCGAGGACGATACGTCGCGCACCGTGCACCTGCTTCCGCGAACGAACGTCGCTTTGCCGAATGGCATGGTGTGACGGCGCGCGGCCGCGAGAGATCGCTCAACCGTGATCGTGGCCGGTCCGGTTCAGACGGCACCACAGCAGCGCGCACGCCGACAACGCGATCGGCACAGTGAGGCTGGCCGCGCCGAGCCGCGTCGTCGCAAGGCCGCCGATGGCGGCGCCGCACAGGAACATCAGGCCGAGCACGAGCATGACGCCACCGCCGCGCGAGGCATCGCGATCGGTGGCCGATACGAACTGATCGATCGCGCGCAGCATGTTGCCGGTGACGGTGACCGAGAGATAGTTCCAGCGCTCGACGCGCCGGAAGCTCGCCGACTGCAGCGCGACACCGAAGGAGATCCCGAGAATGACGAGCGGCTCAGGAATTCTGTGAAGCAGCAGCATCACCGCCGCGAGACAGACGATCTGCGCCATGAGACAGCGCAGCGGCGCCTGGATGCGGATCGCCACCCATGCGCCGAGAAGGAAGACGGCGAACGGAAGCAGGTGGTGCGCCGCGCTCTGCCATTGCCCCGAGAGGACGTCGATGCCGAGGAAGACGACATTGCCGGTCTGCGAGCTCGCGAACACACCGCCGAGCGAGAGCCAGGTGAAGGCATCGATGAAGCCGCCCGACAAGGTCAGCAGCGCCGCGACCGGCAGCGACCGTTCCGGTGCAAAAGCGGCAACCCGCAGCTCGGCTGCGGGCTCCGGGGTTGCGGCCTGCATCGCCATGCCGATCGACCTGCGTCAACACCCCGCGCGCGGCGCAGCCTCGTCGGGCAGCAGCACGCGTCGCGGGTGCGTGAACACGCCGTATCCGTCATCCCTGGCAATCGCCACCAGCGTGATGCCCGCTTCCTTCGCGGTCTGGATCGCGAGCGCGGTCGGGGCGGACACGGCCACGACGACCGGCACGCCTATCATCGCCGCCTTCTGCACCATCTCGACCGAGACGCGGCTTGTCAGCAGCACGGCGCCGTCACGGGCCGGGCTGCCGTCGCGCATGATCGCACCTGCAAGCTTGTCCAGCGCATTGTGGCGGCCGACGTCCTCCCTGACCGGGCCGATGCCGGCGCGCGGGCTCCAGAACGCCGCGGCGTGAACGGATCGCGTGTGCTGGTTCAATGTCTGCAGGGGGGACAGCGCCCGCATCGCGCTCAACAGGTCCTCAGCCCGAAAGGCAACGCCACGGCCTTCCACCCGCGAGGGCGTGCGGCGCGCCTGCTCGAGGCTTTCGATGCCGCAGAGCCCGCACCCGACCGGACCGCTGATGGCGCGGCGGCGGGCCGCCATGGACGCCGCGCGGTCGCCGTCGAGCCACATCCGCACTTCGATGCCGAGCTCGTTCGGGATCAGATCGATAGTCCTGATCTCGTTCCGCCGTTCGACGATGGCTTCCGTGAGACTGAAGCCGATGCCGAAATCCTCCAGGTCAGCCGGCGTCCCCATCATCACGGCATGGGTCGAGCCGTTATAGGTGAGCGCGATGGCCGTTTCCTCGGCGATCAGCCGCGAGGTGGACCGTGTCTGTCCACCGCGCCAGGCAATCTCCCAATGCCGCGTGAATGTCGAACCCGTCATCATGGCTTACACCGCCGCCGGTTGGGCCGAATGGCGCGACGCCCGGCTTCTGAGCGCGAGCCCGAATGCAATGAAGCCCCAGCCCTGGAAGATCAGGTCGACGACCAGCATCGCACCAAGCAGCCACAGGCCGATCGCGGGCCAGGCCGCCACCAGCAGGACGCCGACGCAGAATGTCAGAACACCGGCAGCGACAATCCAGCGCCAGCCCGGAGCCGGCCGCATATGAATGCCTGCCCAGATCCTTATCGCTCCCGCGGCGACCAGGAACGCGCACGCGACAAGCGACAGCGTGAACGAGGCCAGCAGCGGATCGCGAAGTATGATGATCCCCGCAGCGCCATAGACGATGCCCGCGAGCAGCCAGAACAGGAATCCCCGCATGCCGCGCACCGAGAAGGCATGCACGATCTGGAAGATGCCCGCGGCCGCCATGGTGGCGCCGATGACCAGCACGGAGGCGAGACTGGCGGCCATCAGGTTTGCGGATGCGATGCCACCGAGGATCAGTTCACCTGCGCCCAGCGCGACGAACCAGCCCCATTTTCCGCTGATCGCATGGATGGCTCTTCCAAGCGACGCCTTCGAGTTCGACATATCCGTCATGGCTTGACCCTTGCACGTGCGACCGGTCTTCCGGCCCTGGATGGGAACAAGCGTACATGCGGGCGCAAGCTCCATCTTTCGCAGAGGTGACGGTATTGTTGATCTGCACGATGCGGCGCGTTGCGCGCGATGAGCTTGCGGGCACGGACAGGAAGCTCTGCAACGGCGCCAATCAGGCCTGGCGCGGGATCTCCACGACGGTTCTCGTTGCGCCGGGTCCGACGCGGACGTCGGTCGACCCGTTCAGACGTGCGACGAGCATCTCGACAGTGGGATGGGCGCCCCGGGATCGGACTTGGTCCGGTGGCCCATTGTCAATGACGCAGCACGTCACCGAATTGACCTCCCCCTGGACCTCGAGCCGGATGCTGCCGGCGCCGGAGCGGACATGACGCGCGGATGCGGTGATCAATTCGAAGACGATCATCCCGAGCAGCCAGCAGTGCTCGGAGCTCATCGTCATCGGCTGCAGCCGGAGGGACAGCGCGATGCCTTCGGGCTCGAGCCGTGACCGGCTGATCGATCTGCCCAATTGCTGGAGATAGGCCGCCAGATCCACGGTCGTGGCAAATTGCGGCATCTGCAGCGCATGGTGAAGCCGCACATGGTTTTCCAGCCGGTCTTGCACGGATGCGAGGGCCGCCCTCACCTCCGCGCCATCGCAGCTGTTGGCGGCTTCCGACACCATGCCGATCACGGACGCCAGCTCGTTGTCGATCTGCTGCGCGAGCCCGCGCAGCAGCATCCGCTCGGCGCTGGCGCCGTCATGCGGCAGGAGCTCCGGGAGACCGCTCATCTTTCGCCCGCCTCCAGCCGCACGCTCGCCTCGCGCTTACGAATTCGGGCCGCTTCGCCCGGTTTCGTAGAGGAACCAGATCCGCCGCTCGGTCTCGTCGATCCAGTTTTCCAGCAGGCTCGCAGTGGCGACATCGCCATATTCGTCGCAGAGCTCGTGGACCCGGCGCATTTCACGCGTCAGCTGCTGGTTGTCGCTGCGCAGCTCGGCCAGCATGTCCAGCGGATCGACATAGTCCGCGTCGTTGTCGAGAATGCGCTGCTCGCGCGCGATCTGGCCGATCGAACGCAACGTCGTACCGCCGATCTTGCGCGCGCGCTCGGCGATATCGTCGGTCATGGCGAAGATCTGCTCGGCCTGCTCATCGAGCAGGAGATGGTAGTCGCGGAAGTGACGGCCCGACACATGCCAGTGGAAGTTCTTCGTCTTGAGATACAGCGCGAAGACGTCGGCCAGCAATGCGCGCAGCGCGGCAGGAACGTCCCGGTTCGCATTGGCTCCGAGATCCGTCGGCACTTGCAGGTCGGCTTTGGTCATGGTCGGTATCCTTGTTGGAGGTGGGACGTTTCTAGCGAGGTGGCGGACGACCGGTCTTTCGGTCCCGTAAGGATCATTCCGGGATCGCACGCCTGCCTGCGCGCTCATTCGGCGGGCTTCACCCGCTCCTCTTGCGGCAGCGGCGAGATCGTCGCGAACACACCGTCGCGACGGACCAGGGCGTGGAACAGCGCCGCCGCCACATGCAGCAGCACGAGCGCGAAGAACGCGAGGCCCAGATAGACATGGGCGTTCCAGAGCAACGTATGCGCCCGGTCGCTCTGCGGCAGCAACGCCGGAATTTCGATCCCGCCGAACAGGACGACTGGATAGGCCGCCGCCCAGAGCATGCCGAGACCCAGCAACGGCATCACGATCATGAAGCCGTAGAGCAGCAGATGCGACAATCTCGCACCGAGCTTGATCGCCGGCGGAAGATCAACCGGCAATGGCGGCGCACTCAGGCGAAGCCGCAGCGCCAGCCTGACAAGGACGAGGATGAGGAGCGCAACGCCGAGCGTCTTGTGGATCAGGATCAGCGGCAGGTATTTCGGCGCCACCGTGGACACCATGCCGACACCGATGAAGAGCATGGCGACGATGCAGAATGCCATCAGCCAGTGCAGCAGCCGCTGGATCGGGGCGAAGCGGTGTGGAGCATCGGTCATGGCTTGGCGGCCCCGCTTCTCGGATAGTCCGCGGCTTCAGACGCGCGCAGGTCGTAGGATTTGCGGTAGACCGACGAGCGAGCGGCCGGGAAGGGATCGTCGGAGACGCGGACTCCCTGCGGCAGCACGGTCGGATCGAAATTGATGTCGCGGCAGGGTCCGTCCCGCTCCGGCTCGATGCGCTGCACGACCAGTGTTCCGACCTGCACCTTGCGCCGGCTCTCCGGCCAGGCCCTGCTCGGATCCGCAGTCGGATCGCCGGGATTGGCGACGGTGGTGACCATGGTCCAGCGTTGCGGCGCGGAGCGCACGCGGTCTGTGATGTCCTGCTCGAGGAAATCCGGGCCGCGCTTGTCCAGCTCTGCCTGCGTGATGGGAACAGGCGTTGCCGCGGGGACCAGCGACCACCGCACGGCGTGCTCATCGCCCTTCGCATTCGTGAATACGAAGCTGTTGAGACTGTTGTAGGGCTCTTCCGCATAACTTGCGGTCCACGGCGCCGACTTGGCCCAGGCCGCGAAGGCGGCGAACTCCGGATTGGCGCGGCTGAACGCCGCCATCGCCTCCGGATCCTTCTTGCCGGCCGCAACCAGCAGGTCGTGAAACGCATCGGGCGTCGAGACTGCAAAGATTGGCGGATTGATCATCGCCATCCGCCACGCCTCGCCGTCCGCCGCCGATATCTGCAGCCCGAGGCCGCGCACGCGCACGGTCGCATCGACCGCGTTCGGATCGGCGGTGCCGAGATTGAAACGACCGAGCGCGGGATAGCTGCCCTGCACGAACATCTTGGCGCGGGACAGCTCCACACCGTTTCCATTCGCTTCGAAGGTGCCGGTGAAGCAGATCCCCTTGGCATGATTGCGCCGGTGTCCGAGCGGCGGGCCGCTCGGCGGCGTCAATGCCGCGATCATCCGATCCGGGGTGAGACGCGCGGGCGAGAGCCACCCCGCGGTGAAGGCGAAGGCTGCGGCGCTACAGCCAAGGACGGCCGCAATCAGGATGAGCGCTCCGAGGCTGGATCGCTCCGGTCTACCCGGCAGTTTCATCAGGTCTCCTAGCAACGCGAAAGGCGCCTCGCGATCGGACGCGCAGCTTCCCGCTCGAATAACATTTGGTGTCCTTAGCGGGGTGTCGCAGGCGCGATCTTCCGAAACGCACCGTGAATTTCGCGAAGGCACGCCTGACTGCGTCGTTGCCGGCAGCGTTCGAAGCCGGTCGGGCATTTTGACAAGGTTTTGCGTCGCCGCGGCTGCGTGCAATCCGGATACAAGCGCGCGGAACCGGAAGATCGCCTCGATCCATCGGGGCATGCTGATCCCGCAACAGGTTGTGGAATGTTCTGGAGCACGGGGGGATGCGGCGCTCGCCGAGGCCGTAACGCGTCCGATCGATGGATCGGACGACGCCCCGGGGCGTCCCCTGCAGTTCCAGGTGGCGAGGAATCTACGTGGCCAGACGTTCGGCCATCATTGCTTGCGCGAGCTTCATGTCCGAGGTGTCGAAACCTTCGGTGAATTTGCCGCAGACTTCGGCAAGAACGCGATGCGCGTCCGCGGCGCGGTTCTGACTCATCCGGAGCCTCGCCACGCTGATCGCCGTTCGCAGCTCCCACGATAACGCACCCTGCTCCTGCGCCACCAGAAACGCCTCGTCGAAGGCCTGCTCGGCCGCGGCGACCGAACGGCACTCGCCCGGATGCAGCAACAATTCGCCCTTGATGCGCCAGAGCTCGGCTGCATACCAGCGCTCGTCCCTCGCCTCGCACCTGGCGAGCGCCTGCTCGACGGTCTCAAGGCCCTCGGACACTTCGCCGGCCGCGCCGAGACATGACGCGAGTTCACCGAGCGGAAGCAGGAAACGCGGCAGGAAGCGCGCCTCGCCCGCCAGCTCGAGCGCCTTCTGAAGCAGTGGCAGTCCAGTGCCGATGTCGCCGTTCCTCGCCATCACCACGCCGCGGAAGGCACGCGCCCATACGTTCCACAGGCGGATTGGATGACGTTCGGTGTGCTCGATCAGCGTCGTGCAATAGCGCTCGGCCGCACCGAGATCACCGGCGAGGAAAGCGACCGGGCAAGCACCCTGGCCCAATATGCTGCAGAATGTCAGCGCGTGGCCGCTCTCGCGCCCCTCCTCGACGTTACGCTCGACGACACGCAATGCCTGGTCCGGCAGACCGAGCAGCCACAAAATGCGCGCCTGGAAATAATGCGCCGAGGCCCTCAGGTCGAAGCGGAAGCGAATGACCTGCGGCTTCGCCGCGAGATCCGAGAGACGGGATAAGGTTCGCTGAATGTGATCATGCGCCAGCCGCTGGTTACCGAGATAATGCAGCGAGGTGGCGAGCAGCCGGTCGGCCATCATCCGGTCGACGGAGTTGCTGCAATCAGCCGCGGCCCCGGCGAAGCGATGTGCGAATTCGAGCGCCTTGCGGAACTCTCCATTGTTGAACTGATCGATGCACAGTCCCCAAAGCGCCCGCAACTGGTAATCCCTGTCGCCGAGCTGTTCGGCAAGCTGCAGGGCCGCGGCCCAGGCGGGCCCGGCCTCCCGGGCTCTTCCGACGCCATACATCAATGCCCAGCCGCGCGCGGCCGACAATTGCATGCGGAGCCGGGGCGCGTTGGCGGCGCTCTCGTCGAGGCTGGCCAAGGCCAGTTCGGTCCGCTCGCGGCATTCGGACAGGAGCGACAATTGCACCCACAGCGGAACTGCCGCCGCGGTCAGCGCCGCGCCGATCTGCGCGTCTCCGCTGGGCGAGAAGGCCCAGTCGAGGCACGCTCGTACGTTGTCGATGTGCCGGCCATAGAAGGCAAGCCATTCCGACTGCGGCTTCACCTCGCTGTCGGTCTCCGCGTTCGCGAAGAAGCCGCAATAGTATTTCGCCTGACGGCGGGCCACGTCGGCGGCTTCGCCACCGGCATGAAGCTTTTCCATCGCATAGGCACGCGTGGTGTCGAGCAGGCGATAGTAGGGACGGTCGCCGCGAATGTCGGCGAGGACGAGCGACTTCGCCACCAGATTGGCGAGCTGCGCGGTGACGTCACCGATGCTCTTGCAGGCGACCGCAATCACCGCTTCGAGCAGGAACTCTCCGGCGAATATGCCGAGCTGGCGCAGCAGGCGGGCTTCGGTCTCCGGCAGCAGGTCGTAACTCCAGTCAAGCGTCGCACGGAGCGTCTGCTGCCGCGGCAGCGCCGTACGCCGGCCGGTGGTCAGGAACCTGAACCTGTCGTCGAGAAGTGCGGCGATCTTCGGCGGGCTGAGCATCGCCGCCCGCGCCGCCGCGAACTCGATCGCGAGCGGAATGCCGTCGAGCCGCCGGCAGATCGCGGCGACGGCGTCGATGTTCTCGTCGTCGGACGCGAAGCTGGAGCCCAGCGCCCTGGCGCGCGTCGTGAACAACTCCATGGCGGCATAGGCCGAAGCCGCGCCGGGATCGAGCCGGGTTTGCGGCGGCACGCCGAGGGGCGTGACGCGATAGACATGCTCGCCATCGATGCGCAGTGCTTCGCGGCTCGTCGCCATGATCGTGGTGCCGGGACAACGGCTGACGATCGTCTCTGCGACCTGGGCCACGGTGTCGACCACATGCTCGCAATTGTCGAGAACCAGCAGCAATTTCCTGGCACCGATCGCGCGTGCGATCGACTCAGGCGAAATCTCCTCACCCTCGAGCTTGATGCCGAGCACGCTCGCAACGGCCGAGCAGACGAGCCTGGGATCGGACAGCGCGGCCAGCTCGACCAGCAATCGATCCGCGGCAAAGCCGGCCGGCGGCCGTCTGGCTGCGTCCAGTGCAAGCGCCGTCTTGCCGATGCCGCCGGGGCCAACGAGGCTCACGACACGATAGGCCGAGAGCAGCTCCCACAGCAGCGTGGTCGCAGCCGTGCGGCCGATGAGATCGAATGAGGCGTTGGGGATGTTGGTCGACGGCAACACCGCAGGTGCGGCCGATTGTAGCGGGGCCTCCGCCTGCCGGATTTGCCAGACCCCGGCCAGGCGATAGCCGCGGCCAACGGTGGTGACGAGCATGTCGCGCTGCGACCCAAGGGCCTTGCGGATCGCCGCGATGTGCACCCGAAGTGCGCTGTCCTCGACGAAGACGCCCTGCCAGACCCGCTCCGTCAGATCATTCCTGGTGACCAGTTCTCCCTGCGCCTGCGCCAATTCGGCAAGAATCTCAAAGGCGCGTCCTCCCAACGGAACAAGCTCGCCCGTCGAGCGCAACTCGCGTCGGGCAAGATCGACTTCCCATTCCCCGCACACATACACGGGTCGCTGGCCTGGCTCAGCCATCCTCGACAGCCCCAAGCGGTTCCTGGATCTCGTGCTCAGCCTACCACCAACCTTTCCGAAAGACACAGCTCGCCCGGAAGCCATTCCGGCTTCGGAGCACCCTCAACACGCTTCGATTCGAAGTTTCAGCAGCCGCGGCAGACCGATCCCTCGAGCATCTTCTCGAGCCGCGCGTCCTCCTTGGCGATGGCCTGGTCCGTGCCGAGCAATGGTCCGCCCATCGCATGACCGCCGCTCTCGGACGACGGAAGCGCGGTGCCGAGCGAGTTCGTCCCGGGCCTGCCGGCACTCGTGCCGAGCGCACCGCCGCTCGCCATCGACATCGAAGAGCCGGCACCGCCGCGGGCATACGCCGCGCCCGCGAGCGCAAGACTGGTGACAACGCAGAGAAGCAGGATCGCCTTCATGGCTGCACTCCAAATACTGTAGGACCTGAATCCAGAACTGGGCACCGCGCGCGATTTGACCATGCACGAACGCGCGATGGTTTCTGACATCGCTGACAGGATTCCCTGCGACACCGCACAAGGTATTCGTCGACAGCCGGGGCTCCATGTCCTGCGCTCGGCCATTTTCGCGCGAGCGTGATGCACACGCGCGGGCTTTGCCGAGCAGGCGACCTATATATCCCGGCATAGAAGATGATTTTTTGGAAACGCCACCAGCCGAGCAGCGACATCGCCAAGCGACTCTCCGCACAAGGCAACAATGGAGATTCGCCATGACTGCATTCAAGATCCTGATCGCCACCGCACTGATCTCAACAGCGACAGTGTCGTCGGCTTCCGCCGCCTGGTCCTTCGCCGACCAGGAGCCCGCAACCTATGCCTCGATGTATCCCAACCGCGACGTGCTGAACGGCGGCGCGTTGACACCGGCAGGACGCATCGGATTGGAGCGCGCCGGCGGCGCCGCTCCCGTGTTCGGCGCCGGCCACATTCACGGCTATCACTGGCGCCGATGACCGGGTGCAGTGAGCACATGATGCCGGCTGCAGGTACAAACGACCAGCGTACGCGAGATCAAACGGAGCGACATGCGCGCGCAATCACCATGGACGTCGCGCGCATAACTCCGTGCAATGACGAAAATGATCGTTCGTTTGGCACTGCAGATCCAGCACACGCATGCACACGTCTGGCAAGCGAGCCGAGGTGTTCCCGGCGTCGCTTTGTCAAGGAGACGTACGATGACTACACTGAAGCTGTTCTCGGCCGGACTGATCGCCGCGGCGATGGTTGCTTCCCCGGCGATGGCGCGCGAAGCCAATACGAATGCGCGCAAGATGAATGCCGACGCCTACGCATCGGCGCAGCGCGTTCCGGTCACGTCCAAGCGCAGCTGCGCGCGGGCTCCCGACGTCGGCGCCTATGCGACCGCCCCGTGGCGCCGTCCGCCCTGCGAGCCGACCTCCGGCTATTGAGCGATCGAGCCGACGAGGCTCCTTCAGCGCGACGCCATTGCGTGCGCCGGGCCGAAGCGGACCGTCACGCGGTCTCGAGGCTTTCGTCAGGAAAGAGGAATGGCAGCTCTTCGTGATGCTGTCATTCCTCCGATCCCGATCGGGCAATGCCTCGCCCGCTCCGTCTCCGCCGCCGCGCGGACGACCGAGGACTACCGTCAATAAAGATTGTCGCCGCCCGGCAGGACGATATCGTAGGGCAATGTCCCCGTTGTCTCGAAATCCGCCGCAGCCGCACTTCGCCATCGGCTGGGCGTATCACCGGTGAAGCGGCGGAACGTCGTCGTGAAGTGGGCCTGGCTCTGAAAACCCACCGCGAGCGCAATTTCGACGATCGGCATCTCACAGTCGCGCAGCAGATCCTTCGCTCGTCGTATCCGATGCCGCAGGATGAACTCGTGCGGCCTGCAGCCCGTTGCGACCCGAAACTGGGCCGCGAAATGCATGCGGCTCAAGCCCGCGGCCGCGGCCAGATCCGCAAGCACGATCTTCCGGCCGAAATGATTGTCGATGTAGTCGAGCACGCGCTTCAGGCGCCATTTCTGCAGCCCCTGGATCGGCCTCTCGCTTTGCTCGCCGGATTTCGTCTGCTCCTCTGACCGCAAGGCGAACAGCCTGGCGAGCACCGCAAGCCGCAGCGCGTCGGCACACAGGGCCGTGTGATCCTCCTGCACTCTCTCGACGGCGAGGAGAGCTTCGGACAGACCCTGAAGCACGGGATCATCGGAAGCCGCAGCGCGAATACCGCCCCCTGCTTCTTCGTCACGGATGAGCGCCAGCTTCGCCGAACTCGATCTGATCCCGGACCCGGACTGCGGCGGGATTCCGACGCGCAGCCGGCCGGTATCGCGCGCGGGCCCGCGCGGCGGCATGCCGGGATCGCGCTGGGGGTGCGCCTCGATGGCAACGACCAAAGCGAGCTGCTCAAAGGCTACTGCGCTCGCGTCCCGGACCGCCACACCATGATCGCGCTCATCGGCAACATCACCGACCACATCCGAAGGCGATGCGAACGCTGCCGGCACGATGGCTGGCGACAGCCCAGCCTCTCCGTCATCCGCGATGGCCGTTGCAGGCACGTATCCATCATTCGATCGTCGCAATGGTTGAGGCATGGTCACGACTCTTGCTGTGATACTGAGGGGGCACAGTCTTGCGATGAAGGTAGCAAGATAGGCACCGCTCGCCAGTTAAGAGACGCAAAATCAGGAATCTTCAGGTGCTCCAATCCGCGCCACAGCCGCACGGATCGACGATAGTTTCGGCAAGGCGTGGGGAGCAGAGCGACCCGCTGATCTGCTCGCCCTATCGATCCATTGGTAATACCGATCATCTCTCGGTGCGCGCGAATGCAGAACCCGACCGTGTCGGGAGTGGCGGCGTGCTAGAATGCGCCGCTATGGAGCTGGGCGGCAAAACCCCTGAGCTCCTGTTCGGCGATCTCCCATCCTGGTCCGGACAGGATCGCCGGGCCCGAGCAGGCCAAGGCGGCCGAACGGACTCCGAAGCAGCCCGCCGGAAGCGGAATCGCAACGCTGCGCAGGCCTTCGGCATATTCGGAGAGAGTGCTCACGAAGCGGCTTTCGCGGGCAGCCGCGATGTCGCACATCAAGGATGACATCGTCGTGCGGGTGTTTGATGCCAGAGCGACCAGCTTGCCGCCGCACAGATCTTCCACCTCGTCATCGGCAAGCTGCGACAGGATCGCCTTTCCACCCGCCGTCGCGTGAAGCGGCACCTTCTCGCCCAGCATGCACCGCGAAGTCAGCGGCGTCGACCCTTGCCTGCTGGCAATGACGACCATCGCGCCGCATTGTAACGCAGCGATATCCGCCGTGAGGTGCGTCGCAGCGCTGAGCTCTTCGATCTTCCGGAGGACCACACCGCGAAGCCGGCTGGCTGCAACGTAGACCGACGCAAGCTGCACCGCGAGCACACCGATGCGGTAGCCATCATCGCTGGTCCGCTCGAGCATGCCGATTTCGGTCAGGGAGACCAGGAAGCGATGTGTCGTCCCGTCATCCCAACCGAGATGGCGCGCGATGTCCTGCAGCCTGCAAATCCTGCATGCGCTTCCATCGACGGCATCCGGAATGAAGAGCTGAAGCAGGCTACCGAGCTTCTGTACGGTTGGAACACGAAATCCCCTGCCCTGCGCTCCCTTCTGACCGGACTTCCCGTTTCCTTCAGCCGCCCCACCCACGTTTGTCATCTCCGCTCGCCGTCACGAATTCGTGTAGCAAACGATCAGCACATCGATACGTCCATCACGCAATGATGGATCGTCGAGTACTGAGAAGGTCTTCTTGACACGGCAACGAGCTTCCCTGTACGACACCCACGCACATTTGCGCTTTCAAATTCTTGCCAGGGTCGGTGATTTCCGGGTGGGTTCATTGCCTCTCCCCGGGTCACGGCAGTGAAGCTGATCCACGGACCCCCTATGTCGCCCTCGCAGGCTGGTCGAACCTTCTCTTTCAAAAACTGGCTCATCGATTGCCAGCGCAGGGAACTTAGGTACGACAGCGTCGCTGTACCGATAGGAAGCCGCGCGTTCGAGATCCTCGAGAGATTGGCGAGTTCCGCCGGACATCTGGTGACGAAGGATGATCTGATCGGAAGCGTCTGGTCGGGCCTCTCCGTCGAAGAGAACACGCTGCAGGTCCATATTTCCGCGGTCCGCAAGGCGCTCGGCAAGGATCGCGATCTGCTCAAGACGGTCTCCGGCCGCGGATACACGCTTGCGGGAGCTTGGCAAAGCGGGCAGCCGGAGCGCTTCGCAGCCTCACCGGTGTCCGTCCCGACCGACTCCGTGTTCGCAACCAATTTGCCGAACACGCACGCACCGCTCATCGGCCGCGAGGATTGCCTGAACGAGCTGGTCGACGTGTTGTCCGCATTCCGGACAGTGACCCTGGTCGGCCCCGGAGGCATCGGGAAGACGAAGCTTGCGGTCGAACTCGCGCACCGGGTCGCATCCTCGTTCGAGGAGTCCGTCGCGCTGGTCGAGTTCGCGACCTTGCAGGATCCGGCACTTGCAACATCCGCTACGGCCCGTGCCTTGAGGCTCGCCTTGAACGACAAGGAAGTCTCGGCCGCGGGCGTTGCCCAGGCCATCGGCTCGCGCCATCTGCTTCTCGTCCTCGACAATTGCGAGCACGTGATCGACGTCGCCGCGCAGATCGCGAGCGCCGCGCTGCGCTATTGTCCGAACGTCACCGTTCTCGCAACCAGCCGGGAGGCTCTCCGTATCGAGGGCGAATACGTCGCGGCGATTCCGCCATTGTCGGTTCCCCGTCCGGACGTGTGCGAGCCGGATTTGCTTCTGCAGGAAAGCGCCGTGCAATTGTTCGTCGCCCGCACGCGGGCGCTGCGCACGAGCTTCGCGCCGGACGCGGGGGACCTCGCCAAGATCGCCGCGATCTGCCGCCGGCTCGACGGAATTCCGCTCGCGCTCGAATTTGCGGCCGCCCGGGCCGCAAATCTCGGGGTGGACACCGTATTGCTTCGTCTCGACAAGCGCTTCGAACTCCTGAGCGGCGGACGCCGCGACCAGCTGCCACGGCACCAGACGCTGCGCGCGACGCTGGACTGGAGCTACGATCTGTTGCCGCCGGAAGAGCAGAGGCTGCTTTGCCGCCTTGCGATGTTTCCCGCCGGCTTCACGCTCGATGCGGCCAGTGCAATGATGGACGGAGACGCATCGCGGCCGGACGTCATCGAGACCCTGTCCAATCTGGTCGGCAAGTCCCTCGTCTCCCTGGACCTGTCCTTCGACGGGCGATGGCGCCTGCTGGAGAGCACCCGCGCCTACGCGCTGGAGAAGCTGGCGGAGGCAGGGCTTGTCGAGCAGGCCGCCCGGCAGCAAGCGGACTTTCTCAGGCAGCTCATACAGCCGCCCGGCAGCAGCCCTACCGCCTCCGACGACTCCTCCCGGCTCGCGCAGGAGATCGGAAACGTGCATGCAGCACTGGATTGGGCCTTCTCGCCCAATGGAGATGCCGCGCTCGGGATTGCGTTGACGGCGGGATTCGTCCCGGTCTGGATGCAACTGCTGTCCTTCGCGGAATGCTCGACCCGGATCGAGCACGCGCTTGCACATTTCAACTCCGAACTGACATGTGATCCCGGGCTCAAGGCGCACCTTTATGTCGCCCTGGGGTTTGCGCTTCTCAACACGACGGGCTCGGCGGATCGCATGAAGGCGGCACTGAGCATCGGGCTCGTGCTCGCCGAGGAGCTGCGCGACCTTGAGCTTCAGCTCAAGGCCGTCTGGACGCTGTGGAGCTACAATCTCAATTCCGGCCAGTATGGCGCGGCCAAGGACGTCGGCGAGCGATACCTCGAGATCGCACTGCGTACCGGGAATTCCGCCAACGAGACCGTGGGCCGGCGCCTGATTGGCGCGGCGACGCACTTTTGCGGAGCGCAGGAGGATGCGCGACGTGAGCTGACCCTGTCTCTGGATCGCTCGGCGCATGGGTTGAAGGACGGCACCAACCAGATGTGGTTCCTGCTGAACCAAAGCGTTCTGGCCAAGGCCATGCTGGCGCGCGTCCTGCTGCTGCAGGGAAAGATCGCCCAGAGCAGATCCCTTGCCGCCGAATGCCTCCAGGAGGCGGAGAGCGAGAACGACAAGCTTGCGACGGCCTACGCGTTGCGCAACGCCGTCTGTCCGATCGCGTTGATGACGCACGATCTCGACGCCGCCGACCGCGCGATAGCGTCGCTCTCAAAGCTCGTCACGCGCGAGGGGATCGCATTCTGGGCGAGCTGGACATCGTGCCTGAAGGGGCAGTTGCTCGTCCTGCAGGGCGAGCATCGCGACGGGATCGCGCTGCTGGGCGATGGATTGAAGGCGCGCGCTGAGAACGGATGGCTGATGCGCAATCCCGAGTTTCTCGGATCGCTCGCCGAGGGCCTGTTCGCGATCGGCGAGAACGCAGAGGCCTTGGCCACCATAGAGGACGCGCTGAGCATTTCGCGGCAAGGCCGGCAACTGTGGTGCGTAGCGGATCTGCTGAGGATCAAGGGCGAGCTTCTGCTGGCCGACGGCACATCCGACACCTCCCGCGCGGAATTGCTGTTCTCGGAAGGACTATCCGTCGCCAGAGAGCAGCAATGCCGCTTCTATGAGCTGAAGGTTGCGGCGACCTGGGCAAGGATCATGGCGGGATCGAAGCGCCGCCAGGCCGCACTCGACCTCGTCGGTCCGCTCAGCGCGCTGTTCGATCCGGAAGTCGATCTTCCCGCCCTCGCCTTCGTGCGCGGCCTCGCGGCAAGACCGGGCATCCAGGCATCGCCCGGCGAACACCCGGGTTCTCCCACCTGCCACTAGACCTTGCAGCGGCTCGGACAAAGCGACGTGTCCAGGCAACGTGCCAAGGCAGTCTGCCCGCAAAGTCGGCAACACACCCTTCGATCAACTCTCCGGACCACACTCGATGAGCATCTCCAGACGACAGGTTTTGGGCGCCGCCGGCGCGTCATTGTTTTCGCCGGCCATCGTCCGGGCACAGGGCACGCGACCGATCACGATCGGCGAAATCAACTCCTACAGCAGCGCGCCTGCGTTCACGCTGCCTTATCGACGCGGCTGGCAGCTGGCGGTCGAGCAGGTGAATGCCGCAGGAGGCCTTCTCGGCCGCGAGCTACAGGTCATCAGCCGGGACGATGAGGGCAAACCGAGCGTGGCCATTCGCGCCGCCGAGGAGCTCGTGCGCCGGAATGGCGTCGATCTCCTGGCTGGCACTTACCTGTCGAATGTCGGATTGGCGATCAGCGACTTCGCGCGGCAGAACCGGACCCTGTTCGTGGCGAGCGAGCCGCTGACCGACGCACTCGTTTGGGATCGCGGGCACCGATATTGTTACCGGCTGCGCCCCTCGACCTACATGCTGGCAGCCATGCTGGTGGAAGAGGCCGCGCGGCTGAAGGCGACACGATGGGTGACGATCGCGCCGAACTACGAGTATGGGCATTCGGCCGTCAGGTGGTTCACCGAGCTTCTCAGCCGCCGGCGTCCCGACGTCCAGTTGATCGCCAACCAATGGCCACCGCTCAGTGCGATCGATGCAGGAGCGGTCGTGAACGCGCTCGCCCAGCAGAACCCCGAGGCGATCCTCAACGTGACCTTCGGACCCGACCTCGCGAGATTCGTCCGTCAGGGCAATGATCGCGGCCTGTTCGAGGGGCGGGACGTCGTGTCCTTCACGACCGGCGAGCCCGAATATTTGCATCCCCTCGGAGCGGACGCCCCGAAGGGATGGATCGTCACCGGCTATCCCGTGACGGAGTCTCTGGGCGAGGCCAACAATGAGTTCGTTGCGGCCTATACGACGAGATATGGCGAGGCCCCGACGATGGGCTCCGTGGTCGGCCACGCCATGATCAGCTCGATCAAGGCGCCGATCGAGCGGCTCGGAAGCGTCGACACCGAAACGATGGCCGACGGCTTTGGCAATGTCGGCTTCGCGACGCCGTTCGGACCCGCAAGCTGGCGTTCCATCGATCACCAGAGCACGATGGGCACGTTCGTCGGCCGCACCGCCGTCAGGGGTGACAAGGGCGTCATGGTCGACTGGACGTACCGGGACGGCGGAACCATGCTCCCATCGGACGCCGAGGTTCGCAAATTGCGTCCGTCGACCTGAAGGAATTGGCGATCCCCGCACCTTTCGCGCCGCTTCAGGAATCTTCACGACGACGCCAAGGAAATGCGCAGCCGTTTGGATCATAGTGCCGCCCTGACCATGATGGTGGGCAACGCAGATGATTCCCGAGCCGGATTCACATGATCAAGCGCCTGACAAGGCGCGCCACGAGCCAGGCGTGCGCGCCCTGATCCGGCCGGGTCTTGAAGAGTGGCAGATACGGCGCATCCGGGCGGCGATCGAATCCACCGAGACGTCATGGACGCTGGACGCCCTGGCGGCGCTGGTCGGCATGAGCCCGGATCGCTTCTGCAAGCGCTTTCGCGCCGCAACCGGATGTCCGCCGCATCGCTGGCAGATGCTGCAGCGGATCGAACGGGCCAAGCAGCTATTGGGCGATCGGACTCTCACATTGACCGACATCGCCTATGCCTGCGGTTATGCAAGTTCCGCGCACTTCTCGACCAGCTTCGGACGTGCGACCGGCTCGACCCCGAGCGAATATCGGCGGCTGCATGTATCGTCCCTGCGGAACTCTGGAGCGGCACAGGCCGAGGCGCCGTCTGCGGATATGCCCGCGGCCCGATGAGGCCACTGCGCCGCACGGCTTGCTCCTCAGCAGCCCGGCGGCAAGACCGGCGACACGCCGGGCGTGGACGCCGCGCCTCTTGCGTTGGCCGGCATCACTGTCGCAGGCGACGCCAGGTTCATCGTCACGCTTTCCGCGCAGGCCGACGTATTGGGGGTCGGCGCGACCGCAGCGTTTGGATCGATGCCCGTGCCCCCGGAATCAGTGATGACCTGCGGGATCGTACCGAGCGAGGACGCGGCCGGCACGTCCGCGATCGAGAGCGGCAAGGTTGCAGCGCTCGGCACCAGTCCGCCCGGCGTTGAACTGCACGCCGTGGTCGCCGCCGTCCCGGCCGGCGCGGCCGCGGGAACGGTCCCGATCGAGCTGGTGTTTTGCCCGATCGGCAGCGTGATCGGGGCCACGCTTCCTGACGCCGGAGATCCCATGCTCGACACGATCGGGGTCGCCGGCACCGGCGTCGGAGACGTCAATGGCGGCGCGCAGACGACGACCGTCCCCGGCGTCGTCGGATTGAGGGCGAGCGGAACAGGCGCCAGCGTGGTATCGGGCGCCCCCGGCACAGTCGTTGCGGAAAACGGTCCCGGGCTGTTGAGCGGTGACGTGACGATCGCGCCCGGCACGGTCGGAAGATCCATCGCCGTGCTGCCGGTCGTCGCCACCTGGGCATTGCCCGCAGGGCATCCGAGCAACAGGGCGGCGAACGCCGCACACGCGATCCGGATCATGTCTGCGTCCCCGGGCTCGCATCCTGCTTGCGGATGGTGACCTTGCTGCCCTCGACCAGATTGACCGGCGGATTGAGCACGACCTGGTCGCCGGGCTGCACGCCCTCGCGAACCTCAATCGACGTGCCGAAATCCCGCGCGATCGAGACCTGCTGCAAGTGTACGGTGCCGTTGCGCACGACCGCGACGTGAAGGCCATGCTGGTTGAAGACCAGCGCATCGGCCGGTACCGACACCGACGGCGTCTTGCGCGGGATCGACAGCTCGACCGTGCAGTAGATGCCCGGATTCAAGGCGCCATCGGGGTTGGGGACGTCGATCTCAGTCAACAGCGTCCGGCTTCCCGGCTGCAGCGCGGTGGCGATGCGCGTGACCTTCCCCGGAAAGGTCCGGCCAGGGATCTCGGGAACGCGGATATCGGCATCTACGCCCGGCGCGACGCCGAAGGCCTCGTCCTGCGGCACGAAGACCTGTGTCCGGATCACGTTCGAATGCATCAGCGTGAACATGAAGGTCGATCCGGCCGAGACCAGGCTGCCATTGTCCACGTTTCGTTGCGTGATCACGCCGTCGAACGGCGCCACCACGCGCTGGTAGGCCTTCTCCTGCTGAAGCACGCGAATCTGCGCTTCCTGCGCCGTGATGTTCGACTGCGCCACGTTCACGGCCGCCTGCTGGGCGCGCAGGGTGAGGCGATCGTTGTCGCCCTGCTGGGCCGTCAACCAGCCCTGCTTGACCAGATTGCTGTCCCGCGAATTGGTGACGTCGGCGAGCTCACGGCTCGCCTGGGCCTGCTGCAATGCGGCCTGGTTCTGCGCCAGCGTCGCCTGCGCCTGCGCGATCTGCTGGTCGAGCTCCGGCGCGGTGATCTCCGCAAGGAGATCGCCCTTCTTCACGCGATCGCCGATATCGACATAACGCTTCTCGATGTAGCCGCTCGCCCGCGCGAAGATGTTTGCTGCCTCGAATGCCGTCGTGGTCGCCGGCAGGGTGACCTTGATGACGTCGCTGCTGGGATGGACCGTCGCCACGCGGACCTCCGGAATGGCGGTCCTGATCTCTTCCGCCGTTGCGGCCAGATCGCGGGCGGCCTGATCGTGCCGCCAGACGCCGATGCCAAGCCCGCCGGCGAGGATCAGGAGCACGGCGCCGCCGAGCCAGGCACCGCCGTGCCGACGTCGCGGCCGCGCGTCCTTGCCGGGGAGCTCGACGATGCGGCAGTTCTCCGCATCGGGCCTTTCGCTCACGCCGTCGCTGTTGGTCCGCACGCGAACATCGCTCATTCCGGTTGCTCCTCGAATACGCCGTGGTGAGCCTTGCCGTCATTGCCCTTGCGCAGCCAGGCGAACAGATAAGGCACGATCAGCAATGTCGTCGGCGTCGCGAACAGCAGCCCGCCGATGACGGCGCGGGCGAGCGCCGCGTTCTGCTCCTCGCCCGGGCCTCCGATCGCCATCGGGATCATGCCCACGATCATCGCGGCGGCCGTCATCAGCACGGGACGGATGCGCGTGCGGCCTGCGTTCAGCGCAGCTTCGAACGCGGACTGTCCCTTCAGCTGCGCCTCGCGCGCGAAGGTCACGAGCAGGATGGAATTGGCCGACGCAACGCCCACCGCCATGATCGCGCCCATCAGCGAGGGCACGTTCAACGTCGTGCCGGTGATGAACAGCATCGTCACGATGCCGCAGAAGGTCGCCGGCAACGCCATGATGACGACGAAGGGGTCGCCGAAGTTCTGGTAGTTCACGACCATCAGCATGTAGACCAGGATGGCGGCAAACAGCAGCCCGATCCCGAGATCGCGGAACGATTGATGCATGCTCTGGATCTGTCCCAGGACCTGAATCGAATTGCCTGGCTGCAACTGTTTCTGAAGCGTCGAGGTCACCTTCTCGATATCGGCCGCGACGCTGCCGAGATCACGCCCCTGCACGCTCGCATAGACGTCATACACCGGCTGGACGTTGGCCTGGTTCAGATTGGTCGGCACGGTCCCGCGCTTGAAGGTCGCGACATTGCTGAGCAGGCCGGGCACGGTCTGTCCGCTTGCCGCCAGCGAAGCCGACACCGGCGTGTTCCCCAGCGCGTTGAGCGAATTGGCGCGGTACTCGGGCGTCTGCACGGCGAGGTAATAGGGAATGCCCGACGTCGGATCGGTCCAGAAGTTCGGCGACACCTGGGCCGACGAACTGAGGCTGACATTGATGTTGGTCGCGACCGTGCTGGCATTGAGTCCGAGTTGCGCGGCACGGGTCCGGTCGATGTCGGCATAGAAGGCCGGCGCGTCGACCTCCTGCTGGAGATGCGCATCGACCACCCCTGGAATGGCCGCCAGTTTCGTCTGCAGCTCCTTCGCCACCGACAGATTGTTGGTGCCGTAGCCGACGGTCCGGACGTCGATTTGCGCCGGCAGGCCGAAATTCAGGATCTGGGTGACGATATCAGCCGCCTGGAAGTAGAAGGTGTCCTCGGGGAAGGCCTTCGGCAGGACCTCGCGCAGCTTCTTGACGTAGTCCGCGGTCGGCTTGTGGCCGTCCTTGAGCGAGACGAGGATCGTGCCGTCGTTCACGCCGATCGTCGAACCGTCGGTGAACGCCAGATTGTAGGGGCGCGCGGGCAGTCCGATATTGTCGACGATCAGGTCGCGATCGCGATCCGGAATGACCTCGCGGATCTTGTCCTCGACCGCCTGGAAGATCGCCTCGGTGCGCTCGATGCGGGTGCCGGCGGGCGCGCGAACATGGAGCTGGATCTCGCCGCCGTCGATCAGGGGATAGAAGTCCCGGCCCACATAGTGGAACATGACGCCACCGAGGGCCAGCACGAGCACGGCCACGATTGGCACGATGCTGCGCCGCCGGAGCAGGATCACCAGGAGCCGGGAATAGCCATCGCGCAGGCGTTCGAAGGCGCGCTCGAATGCGGCGGAGGCGCGCGAAAACACGCCGGTCGGGGCCCCGCCCTCGCCGTGGCGCCGCTCGCCCCTCAGCAGCAGGCCGATCGTGATCGGCGTGAGGGTTCGCGACAGCACGTACGAGGCCAGCATCGCGAACACCACGGCAAGGCCAAGCGGCGTGAACAGGTATTTGGCCGGACCTTGCAGGAACACCACGGAGGTGAACACGCAGCTGATCGCGAGCGTCGAGACCAGCGTCGGCACCGCGATCTCGGCCGCGCCGTGCAAGGTCGCCTCCGACAGCGGCATGCCCTCCTCGGTCCAGAGCCGATGCGTGTTCTCGATCGTCACCGTGGAATCGTCGACCAGGATGCCGACCGCCAGTGCCAACCCGCCCAGCGTCATCGTGTTGAGGGTCTCGCCGAGGAAATGCAGGACGATGAGCGAGGACAGCATCGCGAGCGGGATGGAGATCAGGACCACGAGCGTCGAGCGCCACGAGCCCAGGAAGACCAGGATCATCAACGCCGTGAGGCCCGCCGCGATCGCGCCTTCGCGCAGCACGCCGTCGACCGAATGGGTGACGAAGACCGACTGGTCGAACAGCTCGCTGATCTTCAAGCCCGCCGGGGCCGACGCCCGGATCGACGCCAGCGCATGCTTGACGCCGTTGACGACGGCAAGCGTCGAGGCATTACCGTTCTTGATCACGCTGAGCAGGACCGCGCGGTGCCCGTCCTCGCGCACGATGTTCTGCTGGACCTGCGATCCGTCGCGGACCTGGGCGACATCCTTGAGCTGGATGGTCGCACCATTGGCGAACTTGACCGGGATATTGTTGAGATCCTTGATCGAGGCCGGCGTCGCATTGGTGCGGATGGTGTACTGGGTGTCGCCGATCTTCGCCGTGCCGGTCGGCAGCGTCAGGTTCTGCGTGTTCACCGCATTGACGATGTCGAGCGGCGTCAATCCGCGCGACAGCAGCTTGTTGGGATCGATGTCGACCATGATCTGGCGATATTTGCCGCCCGCGGGCGTCGGCAGCGTCACGCCCGGAACGGGAGCGAGCTGCTGCCGGATCCGGTAGATGCCGAAATCGTACAATTGCTGCTCGTTCAGCTTGTTGGACTCGAGGCTGAGCTGCAGCACCGGCACGCTCGAGGCATTGAACTGCACGATGACAGGCGGCTGGATGCCCGGCGGCATCAGCGCGCGGATGGCGTTCGTTGCCGACACGATCTGCGAGATCGCGAGGTCGAGATTGACGTCCGGCTGGAAGTAGATCTTCTGCACCGACAGGCCGTTGAGCGTCTGCGCCTCGATATTCTTGATGCCGCTGACATTGGCGCTGATCGAGTACTGGCTGTACGTGCTGACGCGCTGCTCCATCTCCGGCGTCGAGAGGCCGGTATAGCTCCAGATCACCGTGACGACGGGGATGCGGATTTCGGGAAAGATGTCCGTGGGCATCGACCAGACCGCGATGCCGCCGAGAAACATGATCAGCGCCGCGAGCACATAGAACGTGTGCGGAAAGCGGAGCGCGAAGCGGACAATTCCCATGATGACGACTGCCTGAAGCAGGTTGCGCGAGATCTGTGGTCAGGTGGCGGTGATGCGCGAGCGTTCAACTGAAAACGAGTTCAGCATCACTGCGAGCCGACCGCTCGCCGCGCAACGGCGGCGAAAGGCGCCGCGGCTCGTCGCAGGCGACCGCGCGCTCCTGCGTGGCCCGGATGGCAGCCCGGCGGACCTTTGCAAAGGCGCGGATCTCGATCTGCCGGACGCGCTCGCTGGAAATCGACAGCTCGCGGGCGAGCTGGTCGAGTGTCGGCGGGTGCTCGGCGAGCCGCCTTGCCTCCAGCACGCGCCGCTCGCGCCCCGTGAGGACCTTGAGTGCTGCGCGCAGGGCGCCGCTCCGGCGTTCCGTCTGGTCCTGATCGGCAAGGACGGTTTCGGCGTCGCTGGACTCGTCCACGAGCAGCGCCTCCCACTCGGCGCCCTGCTCGTCGCCGCCAACCCGCGCATTCAGCGACAGGTCGCCGCGCAGGCGGCAATCCATCTCGAGCACGTCGCGCGTGGAGACCTCGAGCTTGACGGCAATCGCCTCGGCAACATCCGGCGTCAGCGCCGCCACGGCGCCGCCGGCGGTCTTTCTCATCTCGCCGCGGAGGCGGAAAAACAGCTTCTTCTGCGCCGCCGTCGTGCCGATCCGGACCAGCGACCAGGAGCGCAGGATGTATTCGTGAATGGCGGCCTTGATCCACCAGGTCGCATAGGTGGAGAACCGCGAATTGTGGCCGGGCTCGAACCGTGACGCCGCGATCACGAGCCCGAGATTGGCCTCGGCCATCAGATCGGCGAACGGCAGGCCGTATCCCCGGTAGCTGCGCGCGACCTTGGCGGCGAGGCGGAGATGGCTCGTGACCAGCGTGTTCGCGGCCTCGCCGTCGCGCGTCTCCTGCCAGCGGCGCGCCAGCTGCTGCTCCTGCTCGCGCTCGAGCATGTCGTAGCGGCCGATGATCGAGGAATATGCACTCACTGCGCCGGCAGCCGTCCGGCTGGCCGGCACGGCGATATCGGTCCTGGTCACACTTGCGTGGCGCGTTGACATCTCTTGCTCCCACATTCGAACCGGCGAACGGAGCGTAAGAGGCCTCCGACTGACGGCGCCAGTAAATTGCACTTAACAAGCCTGAAATAGCTTTCAGAGATCGCGGCCTTATTTCCGCTTCGCACGCAAGCGCGCGCGGAGCCCGCGGTCACATCAGCGCGAGGCTTGCGTGACGCGCGCGGGCGGGGTCGGATGCCGCGGCGTCGCACGATGCCGCTCGCGCGGAGGCGAGGATCTCGACGCGTCCGCCGGGCCCGGGGCAGATGGTCAGGCGGAAGCCATGCAGCTTGACGATGGCGGCGACGAGGCTCAGCCCCAATCCAACACCCGGCGTGTGGCGCATCTTGTCGGAGCGATAGAAGCGCCTGAGCACCGCCTCGCGCTCGCTCTCGCCGATGCCGGGCCCGGTATCGCTCACGCGCACGCGCACGGCCTTGCCGTCCGACATCAGCTCGAGCGTCACCCGTCCGCCCACGGGAGTGAACTTGACGGCGTTGTCGACGAGATTGGCGATCGCCTCGAACAGCAGGTCGCGGTCGCCCCGCACCTCCGCCGTGCGGTCGATGGCGACGCGAAGCGCGACGTCCTTGTCCTCGGCGATCGGCTCATAGACGTCGCACACCTGCCGCAGGATCTCGTCGAGCGCGACGTCGCCGAAACCGGCGGTGCGGCTGCTGCTCTCGATTTCGGCGAGGCGCAGCAGCGCGGTGATGATCGCGAGCGCCTGGTCGATGCCGCCGATGGCCTTGTCCGCGACCTCCTGAAGGTCCTCCAGCGTGGCCGCGTGCGTGCGCCCGCGCTCCAGCGCCAGGCGAACCCGCGTCAGCGGCGTCCTGAGATCATGGGCGATGTCGTTGCCGACACCGGCCAGCGCGTTGATCGTGGTCTCCATCTCGTCGAGCATGCCGTTGACGATGCCGGCCAGCCGCGCGAACGGATCGTCCGCATCGCTCTGCGGCAATCGCTCGCGCAGATCCCCGGCCACGATGCGCTGAACGCGCTGGTTCACCTGCTCGACGCGGCGCTCCGCGCGGATGCTGAGCCAGGCTCCGGCCAGCAGGCAGAGGCAGAATGCGGGCAGCAGGCCGAGCAGCAGCGCCTGTCCGACGACGGTGGATATCTCGCGCGTCTCGTCGACGTGCCTGCCCATCACGAGGATATGGCCGTCGCCGAGGCGCCTCGCCGCGGCCTTGACGGTCGTCTCGTGAACCGTGGGCGCAGTGACCCGGGCGAGCCGCACGCTCCGCACCGGCCCGCCGGGATCGAGCTGCGGCGGCAGGCGCGCGATGTTGCCGGCGAGCCGGGCGCCCGCGGCATCGAACAGGCCGGCATATTGCACGCCCCGGGAATCCTGCTTGAGGTGATCGGAGATCGCATCATTGAGGCGGCCGGGCGGCAGCTCGGCCAGGAAGTTGAGCTGCGTTGCGATCATGCGGTCGGACCGCATGATCAGATAGTCGTCGATCTTCCAGTAGATGAAGGCGAACAGGCCGGCGACGAACAACGCCAGCGTCGCCGCCACCGCGGCGGCCCACAGGAACGTGTTGGAACGAATGAACTCGATCTGGCGCATCGGTCCGCCGGGCTTTGTTCAGCGAACGCGCAGGATGAATCCCGAGCCGCGAACGTTGTGGATGAGCTGGGTCTCGCCGGGGCCGTCCACCTTGTGACGGAGGCGGCCCATGTGCACGTCGATGAGATTGGTGGTCGCCGGCACGAATTTGTAGTTCCAGACCTCCTCGAGCAGCATCGCGCGCGTCAACAACTGGTCGCTCCGGCGCATCATGTATTCGAGCAGGCGGAATTCGCGCGGCAAGAGGTCGATCTCGCGCTCGCCGCGCCGCGCGGTGCGCTCGATCAGGTCGAGCTCCAGCGGGCCGGCTTGCAGCGTGGTCTCGCGGCTGTCGAACGGACGACGCAGCAGCGCCTCCACCCGCGCGACGAGCTCGACCAGCGCGAACGGTTTTGTGAGATAGTCGTCTCCGCCGACGCGCAAGCCGCGCACCCGGTCATCGACCGCGCCGAGCGCGCTCAGCACCAGCACCGGCGTTCTGACCTGGTCCTTGCGCAGCGCCTCGATGACGGTGAGCCCGTCCATGCCGGGCAGCATGCGATCGACGATCAGGGCATCGGGCGAGGATTCGCGCGCGCGGTCGAGGCCGCCGATGCCATCCGGTGCCCATCGCACCTCGAAGCCGCGCTCGGTGAGCTCGGACACGATCGCGTCCGCGGTCTCGGTATCGTCCTCGATCAGGAGAATGCGCGTCATGGTGCTGGTCCCACGTGCTGCGAGACGTTGGGGCCGGCGGCGGGACACGGGGACACTGCTCCGCGACGACATGTTCAATGCCCGTCCGGACCGAAC